>CXWL01120751.1_pt1 | contig 52638 bp, 55 predicted proteins | sample 590931 | NCBI WGS metagenome assembly CXWL01 (sample SAMEA3498368, study PRJEB10139) | groundwater metagenome | biome: water well; material: biofilm material | place: Germany | collected 2015-04-27 | reverse complement strand
GAATGAAGCCGAAGCGATGATGAAGCGGGAAGGAATACATTGGCTGTCGTCCACCGCAAAATCTATTGAGGAAATTGCAACGACGATATTGCAAGACATCAAATCGGATGTCAGGATCTATTAACAAGCTATCTAAAAACATACTCCATCCCAGTATGTTAAAAAATTGAGCCAAGGCGCACGATTGACGTGCGCCTTCAATGACTCAAACTCAATTAAAGGGGGAGTATCTCCAATTACAGGCTCTGCCTGACCTGCTCAAAAAAGCAGATCGCTGCACTGGCGGCGACATTCAGCGATTCTATGGCGGGGTTTTGCGGTATCGTCACCGTATGGCTGGCCAGGGCCATCAAATCCTCGGCAACACCCTGCCCCTCATGCCCGAACAGCCAGACTACCGGCTGATTCAAGTTCATCTGATAAATGGTTTGCTCAGTATGTGAACTGGTTGCCAGTATCGGTATCTGGGTGTTTTGCAAAAGGGCGTGGACATCCACGTTTTCAAAAATATTCAGCAGAAAATGCGCGCCCATTCCGGCGCGCATGACTTTGGGCGACCAGGCGAATGCCGTGCCCATGCTGCAAAAAACATTCTTGATCCCGGCGGCTGCGGCGCTGCGCAAGATGGAGCCGAGATTGCCCGGGTCCTGCAGATTATCCAGCACCACGGAAGACTCGCTCAGCGCCAGCGGAAACTCGGGGTTAGGCGTAGCGATGATAAACATCAGGCCCACGCCATGCTCGACCTGGCTCAAGGCATGATACAGCGCATCTGGCAGGCAAACGGTCTGCGTACCGTCAGCCAGGCATTGCGCCACGATGGCCGTCACTTCGTGATGGCTACGGCTCGATTCGGACACGATGCATAATTGCGGCGCACCCAGATGCTGCCAGTAAGCCTGGCACAGATGCACGCCATCGAGCAGGGTTCGCCCCGACTTGCGCCGCACTTGTGAGCTACTTGCCAGATTTTTGAGTTCTTTGTAAAGCGGATTATCGCGGGAGCTGATTGACTTCATGGTTTGAGCAAAGCCTTCACGGGGGCATAAGATTTTCTGTGTATGGGAGAGACGCCATGCTCAAGCAAACGCGCCATATGCAACGCGGTGGGATAGCCTTTGTGCTGATCCAGCGCATATTGCGGATATTCAAGATGAAGCGCCAGCAGTCTGTGATCGCGTGCGGTTTTTGCCAAAATCGATGCAGCAGAAATCGCCTGCACCTTGTCATCGCCTTTGACGATAGCCTCTGATCGTATCTTCATCACGGGGCAACGGTTGCCATCGATCAGGGCCAGGGTAGGCGTGACAGAAAGCGCTTCGACCGCCCTGCGCATCGCCAGCATGGTCGCCTGCAGAATATTGAGCGCGTCTATCTCTTGTTCCGAACATTCGGCAATGGCCCATGCCAAGGCATGTTGCTTGATCTCGATGGCCAGCAAATCGCGCTTCGCTTCCGATAATTTTTTGGAATCACGCAATCCGGCGATAGGATGTGCCGGGTCAAGAATGACCGCCGCTGCCATCACGGGTCCGGCCAGAGGGCCACGCCCAGCTTCATCGACGCCGCAAATCAACTCGCCTTCATAATCAAACAAAGAAAATTCAGCGGCTACCGGAGCCATCGGCCCCGTTTCAGTTTTACGCATTGAGAAATGCTTTCAGCTTGATGGGATCGAGAAAATAATGACAAATCTGGACCGCCCGCCCTTCCGGTTTTCGGGCGACCAGTACCGGCACCAGCTCATCATAAAGCGCAAGCAATGCCTGATCGGCATCGACATCAACGACATCGACGGAAAATTTCGCATGACGTTGCCGGATCTCCTGATCGGATTCCATACACGCACGCAACTGTTCCAGCATGTCATCGCATAAATGGCAGTAACTGCGCGAATAAAGTGTAAATTGGATCATCTGAAAAAATTATTGTTATGCCGGGAATCACTGCGGCCCTGTCATGTGTTCCTATCATACTCCCCGATATATCGACAAAAATCTGCCTGCAGCGCACACCAATATTGGGCGAAGAAAAAATACCGGACCAGAGTATATGACTTATCGCATGCTAACCGGCTGTTGACGAGGAATGATCTTCTTGATTGAAGCGCTCATTATAAAACGAGAGAATTCATCTCCCCCAATAAAAAAACTGCCAGCATTGTATGCTGGCAGTTTTGCATTACAGCCTGCTTTTATTGGGCGACAGGGCGAATCGGAATAAATTGCGACACATCGCCACGGCGCACCAATAGCACGACCGCTTTTTTCGTGTCCACCTTGCCCAGCAAACTGGTAAATTGCTTGGCATCCTTGACGTCGATATTATTCATGGTGAGGATAATATCCCCTGCGCGCAAGCCAACCTGGGCGGCTGGCCCCTCAACACTGTCAATCACGACGCCACCGCCAGGAACTTCTTTTTTCTGCGCATCGCTCAAGTCAGAAACATAAATTCCCAAGGCATTGCTGGCCTGTTCCTTCTTGTTTTTCTTGTCGGATTTTTGCGCGACCTTATCCGATTCAAGTTCCGCCACATTGACCGTCAGCTCGCGTGCGCTGCCTTTTCTCCAGATGGAGACTATCGCCTTGCTGCCTGGCTTGCTTGCGCCAACGATGCGCGGCAAATCGCTCGACTTTTCAACCACGATGCCGTTGAACTTCAAGATCACGTCACCGTCCAAAATACCGGCCTTTTCTGCCGGACCACCAGCTTCCACTTTTCGAACGACGGCACCCTGCGCCTTGCCCAGGCCTATGGATTCGGCGACATCCTTGGACAGCTCGCCGATCTGCACGCCGATACGGCCACGCGTCACGGAACCTGAAGCTTTCAGCTGGTCGGCCACGCGCATCGCCTCATCGATCGGGATCGCAAACGAGATGCCCATGTAACCGCCGGAGCGGCTGTAAATCTGCGAATTGATACCGATCACTTCGCCACGCATGTTGATCAGGGGGCCGCCGGAGTTACCCGGATTAACCGCAACGTCGGTCTGGATCAATGGCAAAAAATCGCCGGTATCACGAGCCTTGGCAGAGACGATGCCGGCGGTGACGGTATTTTCCAGGTCAAACGGCGAACCGATGGCAATCACCCATTCGCCCGCCTTGATCTTGTCTGAATCACCGATAGTCAAGCGCGGCAACTTGCTTCCCTCAATCTTCAATACCGCGACATCGGTCCGCTTATCTGCACCGATCACCTTGGCTTTAAATTCGCGCTTATCGGTCAGCTTGACATAGACCTCAGATGCGCCATCGACCACATGCGTATTCGTCAACACATAGCCATCTTGGGAAATGATGAAACCTGATCCTACTCCGCGCGGCACTTCTTCCTCTTGCTGCTGAGGCGCTTGCTTACGGTTCTTTGGTGCCGGCTGCTGCTTGGGAACAGGCGCGCCAAAAAAACGTCGGAAGAACTCCTGCATCTGCTCGTCTTCCATGCCGACGGCATTTTGTCCGCTCTGTATTTTTTCTGTCGTGCGGATATTCACCACTGCAGGACCGGCTTTTTCGATCAACTCAGTAAATTCCGGCAAACCCGCCGTGGCAGCTTCTGCTTGTGGCGTGGCGCCAATCAGCGTCGGGCCAGCCAGACCTATACAGGCAGCTAACAGTAAAGTTGAAAGCAAAGTGGAAACATTTTTTTCGAATGGAGAAAATTTGGATGTTTTCATAGTGTCATCATCATTTCGGTTTAAATTCAATTGAGTTCATTACCTGTTTTATTGCTGCAAATGGCACCTCTCCTACCGCTGTCAGCCAGTACTCGCCTTGACGCCGGCCCATCAGCGTCATTGCGCCCTGTTGCAAACTGCCTTCCGTACGGCTGGCAGAATCAGGCTCAATGAAAACCGAGATCGCAGAAAGGCCATCAGAAAAAACCATCTGTATCACCTCATGCGTCTTCGGCACAGCAGAAGCAGCACCATTCGCTTTGACTGATATGGGGATCAATCGTTTCATTTCACGTGTTTTTTTAAACCCGGCTGGAAGCGACTTCACTGACCAGCCTGTATTGACATTGGCCTGCACCGTCAGGTTTTCTACGCGCCACTGTGCAACATTCGGGAAGCTGGGTTTAATGCGTGATTTATCAATATCGCCGATAGAAATTTGCGTAAAAGCGATTTGCTCGATGACCTCGTTTTTCGAGTTGACGGTTTGTGCCCGCAATAGCAGACCCGAAGTCTTGTCCAGGCAAAGGCGATAGCCATAGCGCAAGCTATCCCTAGGCTCGAAACTGAGCGTCTGGCATTCAGCCCCGGCTACCCGGCTGAGCTCCGCCTTTTTTATCGTATAGACATCCGGAAGAGACTGCGAATGGCTATTGAGCAGCGCGGGAAAGACCTCTTGCGTCACACTTTTTTCTGTCTGTATGGTTTTGCTCTCTGGCAGATAGCACGATACCTCGTCGTTGCGCCGTATGTACTCCCTGGGTTTCCCATCGAGAATCTCCAGCTTTTCCAATTCACCCTGAGCATCAACCGCGTGCGTGATGCGTGAAGTGCGAATCTGGTTCGCCTGCTGATAGACAAAAATGCCGGAATAATTGAGTTTTTGGGCGGCGGCCTGCACTTTACGCAAAGTATTTTGCATTTCCTGCGCATCATTACTCTGCGCCAGAGCCAATGAAGGCAGGCAACAAACTGTCAATCCCGATAACACTAATTTTAATCGCTGCAACAACATAGCCATCTATCTCTCGGAAGCGGCAGAGCTCGCAGAAACGGCATTGGCCCGCGTCACAAATTGAGTTCCGCTGCCAATGGACGGGGAGAACTTTTGATGTGCCAGCAAATAACTGTCAAGGCGCGGATCCCTCAACATCTCTATTTGTTCATTTGATTTATGTGGCGCTTCAGGCGCTATGGGATTAGATGCCAGTTGTATGCCATCAGGCTGCGTATTGGACGTTTGCTCAACTTTGGCAACCACCATGCCTGAGTTTGACGGCGCGCCAAAAAGAGGAATGATTTGCGGTGCCATAAAAAAGGCCACCGCTGCCGCAGCAGCCATACTGGTCATCGCCATATAACGGGCAAAATACGGCTGCTTGACACTCCCTGCATGAGAGGCGGCCAGCGCTTCACTTGCCGCTGGCTGTACAAATTTTGGTGCCAGCACAACCGGTTCAGCATCAAGCAAGGCAGAAAACCGGGAAGAAAAATCAGGGCTCAAGCTCACCGCCATATCATCAGAGCGCAATACATCCCCGATCTGGTGGTAAATCTCCCAAGTTTTTTTTCCGTTACCGTCTTCTTCGTCACTTAATCGCGCTAGCGCCGACTCCCACTGAGCATTGGATAACTCTCCATCCATCATGGCAGATATATTATCTAATTGGGTCGTGTCTGTTTTCATGATTCGTTCCGAAATAGGTCGTGCAAATTCTAAATAGTTTCAATCTTCAGGCGGCAAGCAGTGGAATCAATTGTCCACTATCGTATGACTTACCAGCGCTGCTCAATACTTGTCCCGATCAAGGGGCGCAATTTTTCGGCAATTGCCTCACGCGCTCTAAATATCCTGCTTCTTACGGTTCCTATCGGACACAGCATTAGCTCAGCGATTTCGTCGTAACTCAAGCCTTCGATTTCTCGCAAGGTAATGGCATTGCGTAATTCTTCTGGCAAAGAGGCCATGGCAGAATTAACGGTTGCAGCAATTTGCTTAGTTGCCAACAGAGATTCCGGCGTGTTGATATCCCTTAGTCCATCGGCATCGACAAAAGTTTCAGCTTCTTCGATATCTGCATCGGTCGACGTTGGGGCGCGACGCCCTTGCGTCACCAGATAGTTTTTCGCGGTATTGATACCGATGCGGTACAGCCAGGTATAAAAGGCGGAATCCCCACGAAAATTGGCCATGGCACGATAGGCCTTGATGAAGGCTTCCTGGACCACATCTTCAGCTTCGGCATGATCATGGACGAGACGGGACACGAGCCTGAATAGTTTCCTTTGATATTTGGAAACCAGAAGCTCGAATGCCTTTTTATCGCCACGCTGTACGCGCTCAACTAGCAGCTGATCAATTTCGCGCTCTGTTGCCACTCAATCTTTCCCATTAATCTATTAATCCATTAACTTAATACTGCAATTTAAACAAATTACGCGAAGTGCTCAATAGAGTCACGCTATGACTTAAAAGTTCCCTGAAGATACATCTGTATCCGAAAGTTTTTTTGCCGACGCATGCATGGCAATCCACAACATGGCAACCCGAAACCGCCTGAATATATCAGCAGAAACACAATCAGGCAGGATACACAAAACATGCACACGCCCGTCATCTGAACGCAAATGCAATAACAGTAAAAATGGCCATAAAGTGCTTTCACCCAATAACTTGACACTCACAGAATCAGCATTGGATGCGCCGGAATTGGGCGATCTCAAGATAATGCCTCCAGAATCCGAAATATCTATTTGCCTGGGCTGCCGGCCTCTATAAAATTTCAGTGCCAAGAGTACGCTGATCAGCCCGGATACTGTCGTCAACGCGAGGACGAGCAGCCATCCCAGACCCTCGCTGTAGGTGACATAAGCGACAATAACATTTAACGTCACGAACATGAACGCAAGCATACGCGCAAGCGTGCCTGAAGGGTGAACGGTGGCGGAGACTGCAATTGTCATAGATGCGCAAAAAAAAAGGCACTTCATTCCAGAGAAAATGAAGTGCCGTTATCTTGACCCAAACATAGGTCAGGTATTCAAACGATCAAACTTTACCAAAAATCAACGTGCCGTTTGTCCCGCCAAAACCAAAATTATTTTTCATCGCGAAATCAATCTTCATATCTCTTGCGGTATTCGCGCAATAATCCAGATCGCATTCAGGATCCTGATTGATGATATTAATGGTCGGAGGAGATACTTGATTATGCAAAGCAAGCACGGTCAACACTGACTCAAGTCCGCCAGCCCCGCCCAACAAGTGACCTGTCATCGACTTGGTCGAATTAACTGTCATTTTATAGGCATGGTCAGCAAACGTCGCCTTGATCGCATCCGTTTCGTTTTTATCACCCAAGGACGTGGACGTGCCATGTGCGTTCAGGTAATTAATCTGATCTGGATTAAGGCCCGCATTCTTCAATGCATTGGCCATACTGCGACGTGGACCATCAATAGTCGGCGTCGTTATATGATAAGCATCGCCACTCATGCCAAAACCCAGCACCTCGGCATAAATTTTTGCGCCGCGCGCCTTAGCATGCTCGTACTCTTCAAGCACCATGACACCAGCCCCCTCACCCAGAACAAAACCATCTCTATCCTTATCCCATGGACGGGATGCGGTAGCGGGGTCGTCATTACGCGTGGACAGGGCGCGGGCAGAAGCGAAACCGCCAAGGCCCAGAGGTGAAATCGTTGATTCAGCTCCGCCGGCGATCATCACATCAGCATCACCGTACTCAATCATGCGAGCCGCGGAACCGATGCAATGCAAACCAGTGGAACAAGCAGTAACGATCGCCAAATTAGGACCTTTCAGCCCATACTTGATCGATAAGTTACCAGAAATCATATTGATGATGGACGCAGGAACAAAGAACGGCGTAATGCGACGTGGTCCACGTGCGATCAAAATATCCTTGGTTTCTTCAATCAGCGGCAAGCCACCAATGCCGGAACCAACGACAACGCCAATACGCTCTGCGTTTTCGTCCGTGACTTCCAGACCGCTATCCTGAAATGCCTGCACCCCTGCAGCGATGCCAAAATGGATAAAGGTATCCATATTGCGCGCTTCTTTGGCGGGAATGTAATCTTCTATATTGAAGCCCTTCACTTCACCAGCGAAATGCGTGGTGAACGGAGTGGCATCAAATTTAGTAATCGTTGCAATACCGGACTTGCCTGCAGTGATCGCTCCCCAGGTTTCGGCAACATTATTGCCGACCGGGGTCACACAACCAAGACCAGTGATTACTACACGACGTTTAAGCGTAAGGCTCAAGCGCTTCTCCTGGATTTAAAAACGATATTGCCTGAATTAGGCTTTGACGTGTGCTGTAGCGTAGTCAATCGCTTGTTTCACGGTAGTGATCTTTTCAGCTTGCTCGTCAGGAATTTCCATTTCGAATTCATCTTCGAGTGCCATCACGAGTTCTACTGTGTCGAGTGAGTCTGCACCAAGATCATCTACGAAAGATGATTCAATCTTGATGTCAGCATCAGCGACGCCCAGTTGCTCAGCGACGATTTTCCTAACGCGTTGTTCGATATCGGACATATGTGTCTCCAGTGGTGGTTACAGAAAGTGCGCGCATTTTAGCAGGTTTGCGCGTAAAAAAAGCAAATTTGCATTTCCCAAGATTATCTCCGCTTAATTCCGGCGATCATCTTGGTAAATTACGGTTAAAACAAATTAGCACAAATACATGCCGCCATTCACATGTAAAGTCGTTCCCGTAATATACCCCGCTTCTGGCGAGGCGAGGAAAACGGTAGCGGCTGCGATGTCTTCCGGCTGGCCTAATTTTGCCATTGGAATTTGCTGCAAGATAGCGGCCCGCTGATCATCCGTCAGCGCCTTGGTCATATCGGTATCAATGAAACCAGGGGCAACGCAATTGACAGTGATATTGCGACTGCCGATCTCTCTTGCCAATGCACGGCTCATCCCGGCAACACCCGCCTTGGCCGCGGCATAATTCATTTGACCGGGGTTACCGGAGGAACCGACGACAGAAGTAATGTTAATGATACGTCCATGCTTAGCCTTCATCATGCCGCGCAACACGGCACGAGACAGTCTGGCGACCGCTGTCAAGTTGGTGGAAATCACATTATCCCACTCCTCTTCTTTCATGCGCATGGCAAGCTGGTCTTGCGTGATGCCGGCATTATTCACAAGAATGGATAAGCCACCAAATTCCTTTTGAATTTCCTCGACCAAAGAGCCGCAACGGGCGACATCGGTAACGTCGAAAGCCACGCCCTTACCCGCATTCGGGCCAATTTCATTCAAGTAGGCAGAAATAGCTTCAGCGCCAGCTTCCGAGGTGGCCGTGCCGATGACGCGAGCGCCTGCGCGCGCCAAACCAATAGCGATCGCCTTACCTATGCCGCGCGATGCACCAGTTACCAGAGCAACCTGATTTAGTAAATGTTGTGTCATTTTTGTGTCACCAATCGTTTTATTTGAGAATTTCCATTACTTTTTCAAGCGTCGCCTGATCAAACATAGCGTCGCCTATCAAGTCCGCATTAATCCGCTTGGTCAAGCCGGCCAAGACTTTGCCCGGGCCGCATTCGATCACATGCGTGGCGCCGCTGGCACCGATTTTTTGTATGGTTTCAACCCAGCGCACCGGGCTTGCCGCCTGCCGCACCAACGCATCCTTAATCGCCACTGTGTCACTGGCGATGGCGACATCAACGTTATTAACCAAGGAAATGGTCGGCGTGGAAAAGGTTAGGTTTTCCAGATAGGCATGCAACTTAACAGAAGCAGGCTTTAACAAGGATGAATGGAAAGGTGCCGATACAGGCAGGATCAAGGCGCGCTTGGCACCCTTGGCCTTGGCGACTTCGCAAGCACGTTCAACCGCCGCCTTGCTGCCGGCAATGACCACTTGTGCCGGCGCATTGAAATTCACCGCCTCAACCACTTCGCCCGGATGCGTCGCTGACGCCTCTGCGCACGCAGCAGCCACATCTTCGTCGGACAATCCCAGAATCGCGGCCATTCCACCCTGCCCTACCGGCACGGCGCTTTGCATTGCCTCAGCGCGGAAACGCACCAGCGGCACCGCATCCTTGAATGCAATCACACCGGCAGCGACCAAAGCAGAATACTCACCGAGACTGTGTCCGGCAACGATAGAAGGGATTGCGCCACCCGCGGCAATCCAGGCGCGGTAGCATGCTACCGCAGCCGTCAGCATCACGGGTTGCGTATTTGTCGTGAGATCAAGCGACTCTTTCGGTCCCTCGGCGATTAATTTACCGAGATCGAATTGCAAGGCATCCGATGCTTCAGCGATGGTTTGCTGCACCACGCTATTGTCAGCGAAGCCATTAAGCATACCGATGGCCTGAGAGCCCTGACCTGGAAAAACGAAAGCAAATTGCGTCATATGAATTAAATTCTCAATAATTTTTAAACAATCAAACTACATCCGGACAATCGCGGCACCCCATGTAAAGCCGCCACCTACGCCTTCCAGCATCACGGTTTGACCTTTTTTGATGCGCCCGTCCCTGACCGCCACGTCCAACGCCAATGGAATTGAGGCCGCAGATGTATTGCCATGCTGATCAACTGTCACGATCACTTTATCCATGGACATCTCCAGCTTCTTTGCCGTACTTTGCATGATGCGGATATTCGCCTGGTGCGGCACCAGCCAGTCGATCTGCGCAGCCTCCAGACCGGCGATCTCCAGTACCTCATTGGCCACTTTTTCGAGCACGCTCACGGCTAATTTGAAAACCGCTTTTCCATCCATATACAGGAAAGAGCTGCCTGCAAGGACACCGGCATGCACGTTACCAGGAACGCATAAGACATGGGCGTGACTGCCGTCCGCATGCAGCTTGGTCGCCAGCACACCAGGCTCTGCCGATTGCGACATCACAATCGCTCCGGCGCCATCACCGAACAGCACGCAAGTGGTTCTGTCTTCAAAATTCAAGATGCGAGAAAACACTTCCGCGCCGATAATCAGCGCGTTTTTATGCGCACCTGATTTGATCATGCTGTCCGCCATCGACATCGCGTAGATAAAACCGCTGCAAACTGCCTGCACGTCTACNNCCACCCAGAAAATCTGGCGTAGAAGTCGCCAGAATGATCAGGTCGATATCATTGGCATGCAGATTGGCGGCGTCCAACGCTTGCCTGGCGGCTTCAACGGCCATATCGCTGGACATCACATTGGGTTCGGCATAGTGGCGCGCGGAGATGCCGCTACGAGAAAATATCCACTCATCCGAGGTTTCAATACCGTTGGCTGCCAATTGCTCAGTCAAGTCCTGATTGCTTACTCGCCTTGGAGGCAGATAGCTGCCAGTCCCGATAATTTTACTAAAGAAAGTCATGCTGTTTTCTGTCCAGTATTCTGTGAAATGGTTTAATTGGACTCGTTAGCTTCTAACGACGCTGCCCCAGGCGTGAGCGCAGCCTCGGGCATTAGCTCTGCCATGGAGGCTGAAATACGTGAAAGTACATCATTTTTTGCCGCGTCGAACGCACGCTGTATCGCCCATTCGTAGCTGTACTTATCTGCACTGCCATGGCTCTTAAATACCAAGCCGCGCAAGCCAAGCAGGCTGCCGCCATTATAGTTCGAAGGGTTCATGGTGCGCGAAATCGATTTAAGCGCGCCACGCGCGATCAAGGCCCCCAACATATTCAATGGATTGCTCTTAAACGCCTGAGTCAATGTGATTTTGACAAAGCGCCCCATACCCTCGGCCGCCTTGAGCGTCACATTGCCAACGAAACCGTCGCAAACGACGATATCGGTCGTGCCTTCAAAAATATCATTGCCTTCCACGTTGCCATAGAAATTGAGCAAGCCTCTTTCATGATCGGCGCGCAACAGCTGGGCCGTCTTTTTGACGACGTCATTTCCCTTGATATCTTCTTCGCCGACGTTCAGCAAGCCTATGCTCGGCTTTGCCTTGCCTTCCAATGCTGCGACCAAGGCGGAACCCATGATCGCAAACTGGTGCAGATGCAAGGGCTCGCAATCGACGTTAGCACCCAGATCGAGCATGTAGGTAGGGAGATTTTTCTGGTTAGGCAAGATGCTGCAAATGGCCGGCCTATCGACTCCCGGCATCGTCTTCAAGACATAACGCGACACCGCCATCAGGGCGCCGGTATTTCCCGCCGAGACGCAAGCCTGCGCATGGCCGTCTTTAACCAGAGTGACGGCAACGCGCATCGAGGAATCTTTCTTCCTGCGCAAGGCCACTTCGATAGGATCATCCATCTCCACCACTTCGGTCGCATTGACGATCGAGATTCTCGGATGGTTCAGCGCACCATGTTTATTCAATTCGGCTTGAATGATCGCGTCTTGCCCGACCAAAAGAAATTCGACATCCGGTTCGCGGTTGGCAAATGAAAGTGCTGCGGCTACGGTAACTGTAGGACCGTGATCTCCGCCCATACAGTCGATTGATATTTTTATGGTCATGTAATGAGACTAAACTTCATCTTGAAACAGTTATGTTAACAAGATTGATGCACTCAAATCGAATAATTTCATTTTTTCGCGATTACATTAGCGCAACCGAGGCAATAAATTATCTAATTTTTATGCCGGTGAAATAATAATAAATAAAGAAATCTCAGATAAAAAAAAGCGGCGTCAAGTGCGAGACTCGTTACGCCGCTTCATCACCAAGAAAAAATATTAATCGTTCTTAGTTTTCAATACTTTACGACCACGGTAAAAGCCATTTGGGCTAATGTGGTGACGCATATGCGTTTCGCCAGTTGTTGGCTCGATACCTAATTGCGGAGCAACCAGGAAATCGTGTGAACGGTGCATACCACGCTTGGATGGTGATTTTTTGTTTTGCTGAACGGCCATGATAACTCCTAATACTTCAAAAAATGTTTCTAAAATTTAACACACCTGAATAAGCCAGACTAACCACTCTTCAAGAATCCCTAACAATACTTCGACCTGAGTGTCTTTTCAGAATAATGCCACTAGGTACGCCCATTTATCTTCTTCAGCACAGCGAATGGAGACTCCTTCTTACTCGCTTCTGCTTCAATCGCTGCCACTGTTGAGTCTGATGAATCTAACGCTACATCAGGGCATACTGCATGCTTGGGCGATTGGGGTATTGCCAGCAACACCTCATCCTCAATCAAATCCATGACATTGAATGTTTTGCTGCCTACTACTACATCAATCTCGTCATCATCGATCAACACCTCTATTTCATCGGCGTTTTCTTCATTTTTGGCGAGAATTAATTCTGACTCCGAGTCCACATCAAACGCAAATATGTTCAGGCATCGCTGGCACATCAAATGCACCTTACCTGTCACCGTCAACACCAACCTAGGGTAACCCAGGCGATTGACGCCGCCCTCAAGCGACCAGTTTAACGCGCCTTCGGTGTTGGCACACTCACCAGACAAGCGTTGCAAGTCGGCAACTAAAGCACTGCCTTCGCGCCGCTCTTGATTCTGGCAAAACGAAAATGCATCAATCACAAAAGCTTGCATAGGATATTTGAACCCAGAAAACCTGCGATAATAACAGGGTTGCTACTTATTAGTCAAAGGCTTGCAGCAATAATTCATTTCAAATTGCATTTATTTGCAAAATAACACCACAAAAAATGCCAGACAACCCACAACTACCAAAACTTATTTTGGCATCCGGATCAGCCTATCGTCGCGAATTGCTCTCAAGGCTACATTTGCCGTTTCAGGCAATCGCCCCGGATATCGATGAAAGCGCCCTGCCTCATGAAAGCCCGGAGCAAACGGCACTGCGCCTAGCCGAGCAAAAAGCGCTCGCTATTGCAAAGCAATATCCCGAATCCCTCATTATAGGTTCGGATCAGGTGGCAACGCTAGAGGGAGAACAAATTGGCAAACCCGGCAGCCATGATGCCGCCTTAAAACAATTGCAAAAAATGCGCGGCAAGAAGGTTATTTTTCACACCGCCCTATGCCTGGTAGATAACCGCGAAAATCATGGCAAGCACCGCATCCAGATACAAAATGTACAGACCCTGGTCAGCTTTCGCGATCTGGGCGATGCCGAACTGGATGCCTATTTGCGCATTGAGCAGCCGTATGATTGCGCGGGCAGCGCCAAAAATGAAGGACTGGGTATTACCATCATAGAAAAAATTGTCAGCGAAGACCCGACCGCGCTCACCGGGCTCCCGCTCATCGCACTCACCGGCATGTTGCGCAATGCACATGTTACCTTCTTTAATTTATAGGGAGTATATGCATTTATATCTCAATTACACCCGCATTCATTGCGCATCAAGTAAATAATATCTCATACTCACCTCCAGTATATTCAATCACCTATGGCCGGCACACTCTACTTAATTCCCAATACCCTGGGACAAACCGAACCCCAGCAAGAGAATCTGCTGACGCAGATCATTCCAGACACGGTGCAGAAAATGACGTCCCAGCTAAGTCATTTCGTCGCGGAAAATGCCAAGACGACGCGGGCTTACCTCAAGCTGCTCAACCAAAGTCATCCGCTCGCCAAGCCGATGCAGGAACTGCAGATCGCAGAATTGAATGTCAACACTCCGGCGCAGGCACTGGAAGCGCTGTTGGCACCGCTGATACAGGGGCATGATGTCGGATTGATTTCGGAGGCCGGCGTACCTGCCGTTGCCGATCCAGGCGCCAATCTGGTCCGGCTGGCGCATCAGCGCAGCATTCAGGTTCGCCCTTTGGTTGGCCCCTCATCCCTGTTGCTGGCGCTGATGGCGAGCGGCTTGAATGGGCAAAGCTTTGCCTTCCACGGTTATTTGCCGACCGATGCCGCCTTGCGCGCCAGGCGGATTAAAGAGCTGGAAGAGCGCTCGCGCAAAGAGCAGCAGACCCAGTTGCTGATAGAGACCCCCTATCGCAACGCGGCGATGCTGGAAGCGCTCGCGGGTAACTGCCTGCCACACACATTAATTTGCGTAGCGACTGATCTCACCTTGAGCTCGGAACGCATCACAACCCTGGCTGCGGCAGAATGGAAGAAACGTCTGCAGGCCAATCAGGCGCCGGATTTTCACAAAAAGCCCACCGTCTTTCTCTTCCTCGCCAACCAGTAAAAAAAGAACGGTCGATCTAAAAAATTTTATTTAAGCTAATATGTCAGCTTTCCTCGCGTACGCGTTTTATCGAATCTACTTGTGCGTTATCGCATCATGTTAAGGCTAACCAAGGGCTAACCGAAATGCTGAATTTTGATTTTTACAATCCTACCCAGATATTGTTTGGCAAAGGCCGCATTGCCGACCTCAATAAAGTTATTCCAGCCGACGCCAGGGTTATGCTCATGTATGGCGCTGGCAGCATCAAGACAAATGGGATATTTGATGAAGTCATCACGGCGCTGGGTGCGCGCCACGTCAGCGAATTTGGCGGGATAGAGCCGAATCCGACTTACGAAACTCTGTTAAACGCCATCGATGCGGTCAAAGCAAACAAGATAGATTTCCTGCTGGCCGTAGGTGGCGGCTCGGTTATCGACGGCACAAAATTTGTTGCGGCAGCGGCGCTCTTCGAAGGCGCAGAGCCTTGGGCGATTCTCGAAAAACGCGGCGCCAACATCAGCCAGGCCCTGCCGTTTGGCACCATCCTGACCTTGCCTGCGACCGGTTCCGAAATGAATAGCGGCGCGGTAGTCACCCGGCGCGCAATCAACGCCAAAATGGCATTCAACAGTCGCCATTGCTTTCCGAAATTCTCGATACTTGACCCGAGCAAAACATTCACGCTGCCGGCACGACAAATCGGCAATGGCGCGGTCGACGCTTACATCCACGTGATGGAGCAATATCTGACTTATCCGGTGAATTCGCCGGTACAGGACAGGTTCGCCGAAGGCCTGCTGAAAACGATCATTGAAGAAGGCCCGAAGGCGCTCGCCAACCCGGAAGACTATGAGGTACGCGCCAATCTCATGTGGTGTGCCACCATGGCCCTGAACGGCATCATCTCCACCGGCGTGCCACAGGACTGGGCGACGCACATGATAGGGCACGAGCTGACCGCATTGCACGGCCTCGACCATGCACAGACACTGGCCATCATCTTGCCAAGCATGTTAAGAATCCGCAAGGAAGGCAAACGTGAAAAACTGCTGCAATACGCGGAACGCGTCTGGGACTTACGGGAAGGTGATGAAAATATCCGGATCGAGGAAGCGATTTCCCGCACACAAAATTTCTTCGAGCAGATGAGGGTGAAGACACGCCTGGGCGACTATGCATTGAATGCCGATTGTATCGCCCCCATTCTGGCGGCACTGGAAAGCCATCGTATGGTAAGCCTGGGCGAAAAACGCGATGTCACACTTGCCATCAGTCGCCAGGTGCTGGAGTTAAGTCTGTAAAAATCGATGAGCGTCCAGATACACGAGAGGTGAATCGACGCTCACCCGGCAGCAAGAGCGTCCTGAATTACTTCTTCGCAGTTCTTTCAATGTGGCAATTGTCACTCAAGAAGCGCAGGGCGCCGCTATAGCCGGCATCCCAATCGTCGAGCAGATAAGCGTCCGCCTCCTCAAGAAAACTATTCCAGTCTTCCAGCAAGCCCTCCTGTTTCTCGTGCGGCGCGCAAGTCTGTATCCAATCTATCGCCAGCCCTGGCTGAAAACCCTGATCGCGGATTTTCTTGACCAGAGTTCTGGCCGTCTTTTCTGGCAAACTGGTCTTGGGTGCCACCCCGACAGAAATACACAAGAACATGGTCAGCAAAGAGTCGATATCGGTCTTGCCCTTGGTCAGCTTGGTCCACTCCTTGGACACCAGCGCATCGTAATCCGAGGTATCTTCCACCTCGTGATCGCGGAGGAAATAACGCTCTTTTAACTCGTACACCAGCTTATCGAGCGATATCGAGACATCCTTAATTTTCGGCAGATCCTGCGCGATGATTTCCTGCTGTATGCGCTCGGCAATGGCGCGATATTTATCAGGAATCTCCGCCGCTGGCGCTTTTGCCTTGACGCGCTTGGCGGCGGGTTTGGCCGGCTTACTGCGTATCAACTCCAGCAGCGTGGCAAACTCGATCTGGTTTGAAAAAGTGGCCTCGCTTTGCCCGGCCAGTTGCGCCAGCATCGCCGACCTGATCACCGATACCGCCTCGACATCATCATCCTCCAGCAGCGCGCGCGACAAACCCAAGCTGCTGCCGAACCAGAAGCCAGCCTCGATTTCCAGCGCATTGGTCTGGCGCTGTTCCAGCGCCTTGCGGTAATCAGCAGGATTATTTTTTAGCGACCAGAATTCGAGAAAGTCTTCCACCCGGCCTTTTTCCTCGCGACCAAGCAAGGCATACTCTGGCATGGCAAACAAAGCCTTGATCAGGCCTGAGCCACCACGCGAAAGTGTCAGAAAAGTGTTATCGCGAACAAATTTTGCCGCCGCCTCTAAGTCACCTTGCGAGGTCTGCAGCAGAAACAAGCTGGCCAGATTAACGATACGCTTGCGCGCCGCCTCTATCTCCGGCCTGAGGTACTTGCTGCCAAACGCGTCGGCGATCTGTACCATGCCTTTGGGCGCTTCCAGATTAATCGCGGCGAGTTTGGCGCTGTCGATAATGCCTTGTTTGACGCCATAACGTAGCACCGTTTCGAAAAACGGCCTGTCATCGATTAAGGCGATATCAAATTGCTGATCGGGCATACGTTCCAATGTCAGGAAAATTCAGGGGAATCTCTATCGTGTCTAGCTTGCCTATCATGTTACAGAGCCGATTCGTCGTCATCGTCCTTGTCGTCGCCGTCATCATTGTTCTTCGGACGCTCCTGGGACTCTTCCTCAACCACGCCAGCACCTTCAGCCAGTTCGTCAAGCGCCTGATTTGCCAGATAAATCTTATAACGTGCGCGCAGCTTCAAAAGGACTTCACGGAAAATTTCCGGCAGCTCGTAACGCAACAGATAAGTCACTTCCATCCAGTCGTGATCGACCACGTTCGCCATATCCATCGCCGAGGCAGCGGTCTCGGTCTCACGCGTCAGGTTGAGCAAATCGTCGTCAAGGGCCTGGGTCTTGTTCTCATCGCCGTACTCGTACAGATCGAAGGTCGCATAGCGNNAAACTCGGCCGGATCAGCGCCTTCACGGAAAATCACGGAATTGATCATGCCACGCAATTGTTCGTGGGTTAAATCTTTATAGCGTTTTTCCAGAACAACCGCCTGGGCGAATTGCTCAGGCGTCACCAACAAGTTGACCAGCGATTCTTTTGACGAATCATATTCTCGAATAATCGCCAGCAGATCCTTGGCGGGAAACTCATCAAGCGCAGCGACCAGCGCCTTGTCGCCCTGGGTTTCGGCCAGATTGGCCAGTGCATGCTCAGCGCCGGCGATGTCGCCAGCCTGAATCAGGCTTTGTGCTTCTATCAGTGCGGGATAATTCATATAACCTCTTTAATCTTTACGGTCAAAACCTTGCTCAGCCAACCAGTCGGAACCGGCCTCGCCCAGATCGTAGTCATCGCCATCATCGCCGTCGTCACGGCCATGTCTGCCGTAATTACCATCCAGATCGCCGTCTTCCTTCAGTTCGTCATTGGCTTCGTTGTCGCTATTGTCCTCGTCATCCGTTTCCTGCACCTCAGAGCGGCTGGCGTGTCTTGATTGCTTGCTCTTGTTCATGTATTCCAGGCAAGCCGCCACCACCATGAAAGCATCGCCAGCGGCATCTTTTAAGGCGATCAGGCTCAGCGGTTCGGCCCAAGGCTCCAGCTTAACGGTCGCGGACAATTCCTTCCATGAAAGATGCTGTTTGGGCTCTTTGGACAACAAGGATTCCATGACCAAAGGGTTCATGAAACGGAAACCCTCATGGAAAGCGACCGCCACCATTTCCGGGTTGCTGCCCATCATAGGCAACAGCAATGGCAACTGTTTGCGCTTTTCCAACAGGCGCTTTTTCAGGATGTCCTTGCCTTCGGAATCGGTGCGCAAGTCTTCCAGTTCGGCGTTATAGACCGATTTCAAATCGTCAAAAAATCGTGAGAATCTCACTGTAATACTCCTGATAGGTAATTTTTCCAGACCTCGGTGGCGGTCTCCAGCGGAGAGTCGAGCAGGTTGCGCCGCCGGTTTTCATCATAGGCAGCGCGCGCAGCCGGATCCGCCAAGGTATCGTAAGCTTCTTTTACCGCATGGAATTTTTCTGGCGCCAACTCAGAGGCATTGCGATCTGGATGAAACTCAGCCGCTTTCGTTCTGAAGGCTTTTTTTACATCCGCCAGCGTTGCGTTACTAGCGATGCCAAGAACAAAATAATAATCTTTCATGCATCCTCTTTGGTTGGCTTATTCGATAGTCCGGTTCGATAGCCCGGTGTCGGCGTGGATAATCTGAATCAGTCTGATTCCGCTATCCCGGCAATCCTGTATAAGTGCGCCAGACGTCATGGACAGCCGCACAAGGTATCCGCACTCACGCCTTCAAGATGGCAAAGGAAAGGCATTTGCGCAATCAAGACCCACGCTTGAGAATAGCGCCAAGGCCGATATGCAAACCTCACCTTGGGCAAACGCGGGTCTAACGTCAATTAATGATCGTGTCCGTGTTCGCCATGTACGTGACCGTGAGCAACCTCTTCCTCGCTGGCGCTGCGCACTTCCAGCACGGTCGCGTCAAAACGGATAGTCATGCCGGCCAAGGGATGATTGCCGTCTACCGTAACAATACCGGCATCAATCTCCTTGACCTGGAATTGCATGGTTTCATCGGTTTCAGGATCGCGCGTTTCAAACATCATGCCCACTTCTATATCTGGTGGAAACAATCCGACCTCTTCTTCATGGACCAGGCTGGCATCAAACTCGCCAAATGCGTCATCAGGTGCCATGGTGACAGAAACGACATCGCCTGCTTTTTTGCCTTCCAGCGCCGCTTCTACTGCGGGCAAAATATTGTCATAATCCCCGTGCAGATACACGATAGGCTCATGGTTTTTATCGATGATTTTGCCTTCGGCATCGAACATGGTGTAATTCAGGCTGACGGCGGTGTTTTTTGTGATTAGCATGATAAGGATGAATAAATGTTAATTTAGCTACGGAAATGTAGCTGAGGAAATGACGCTTAGCTGCAAAAAAGCAACTGAAGAACACCTACTTCGCAAAGCGATATTGTAACAGAGCCGCATAGCGCAGAGAAAAACGCCATACATCCGTTTGCAGACAGTGTATATTGCGCCCCAACATAGCCGGGCCAGCTAAGACTGCCCTGCAAAACGCCACTTTATCTGGATAAACAGCATGCTCATCATCACCATCAAACAAGGCAAGGAAAAAACTTTGCTTGAAGGCCATCCCTGGATTTATCTCTCGGCGGTGGCGCGTGTCGACGGCAAATATGATGAAAAGATGAAGTCAGGTGCGACTGCGCTGGTACGCTCCTCGTCAGGCCAGTTTCTGGCGCGCGCAGGCTGGAGCCCCAAATCACAAATCCGCGCGCGCGTCTGGACATTTGATGAAAAGGAGGCGGTCGATCACGCCCTGTTCAAGCGTCGTATTCAGGCAGCCTTGGCCAAGCACAAGAAAATCAGCGCCGCACCTGGAAAGCCCTTGCGCCTGATTAATGGTGAAGATGACGGTCTGCCCGGGCTGGTGGTCGATTATCATGGCGTACTGGCCGGCTATCTGGTCTGCCAGTTTCAAGCAGCGGGTGTCGATGCCTGGAAGGTGGTCATCGTCAAAACCCTAATCGCAGAAACCGGTTGCACCAATGTCTATGAACACACCGACTATCTGGTGCGTAAAGGCGAAGGTTTACTGGGGAACTCCGGCGTGCTGGCGGGCGATGAGCCGCCGGGCAATGTCGCCCTGTTGTAAACAAATAATAAATAAAATTGCATGAAGCAAATCACATGCAGGCGACATGCACCTGTCACAAATATGGCATAAGCTAAATCAAACAGGAACATGGAAGTGCGCCAAGCTGAAAAACCACACGCTAGCTTCAGCCTTTTTCTGACGAGTTCCTGTTTTTGATCAAGAGAATATGCCGTCAACGGAATGCCAATAAAAAGCATCGTAGGGTAGAATTGCGCCTGCAAGTAATTTCAGCTCTGAGGAACATCCAAAAGTAGCGAATTTCACTACAAATTTAATTCAAGCGAAATGAAGTAGCATCAAGCGACACTCAACATCATGCCACGAGGTCTTTTTAGAGTGCTCGCTGAAGTATTGGCTTTAAACGACAATGTGGTTCAAGGATAAGAATGAAACGTGTAGATGATTTCCGCCTCAAATTTGGCAAAAATGAATATGTCCCTATCGTGATTGGCGGCATGGGCGTCGACATCTCGACTGCCGAATTAGCGCTTGAAGCAGCCCGCCTGGGAGGCATTGGCCATCTTTCCGATGCCATGATGGAAGATGTGTCGGATCGTCGCTTTGACACCAGCTTTGTCAAAGAAAAAACCAAACAATACAAGTACAACATCAACAATTCGGATAAGACCGATATCAAATTCGATCTTGGACGTCTGGCCGAAGCGACCAAGAATCATGTTGGCAAAACCATGGAAGCCAAACGCGGCGACGGCCTGATCTTCGTCAACTGCATGGAAAAACTCACCATGAACGGCCCGCGTGAAACGCTGAAAGTGCGCCTGGCATCTTCGCTCGATGCCGGCATTGACGGCATCACGCTGAGCGCAGGCTTGCACTTCGGCTCTTTCGGCCTGATGGAAGATCACCCGCGTTTTCGCGATGCCAAACTGGGCATCATCGTTTCATCGGTGCGCGCCTTGCAGATTTTTCTGCGCAAAAACGCCAAACTCAATCGCCTGCCGGATTACGTCGTGGTCGAAGGCCCGTTAGCCGGCGGCCATCTTGGTTTCGGCCTGGATTGGGCGAAATATGATCTGCAAACCATCATCAATGAACTTGCCGCATATCTGGCAGCAGAAAATCTGCATATCCCCCTGATCGCGGCAGGCGGAATTTTTACTGGCAGCGATGCCGTCTCCTTCCTTGAAAAAGGTGCTGCGGCAGTTCAGGTAGCGACACGCTTCACGGTGACCAATGAGTGCGGCTTGCCTGCCGATGTCAAGCAAGAGTATTTCAAGGCTAGCGAAAGCATGATAGAAGTTAACACCATTTCGCCTACCGGTTACCCTATGCGCATGCTGTCGAACACGCCGGCGATCGGTTCCGGCATTCGTCCAGGCTGCGAGTCTTATGGCTATCTGCTCGATGGCAATGGCGGTTGCTCTTACATCGATGCCTATAACCGCGAGGTAGCGGCGCATCCGGATGAGAAAAATCTTGTGGTGATGGACAAAACCTGTCTCTGTACCCACATGCGCAACTTCAACTGCTGGACCTGTGGTCACTACACCTATAGACTGAAAGACACCACCAGACGTAACATCGATGGCAGCTATCAGTTACTGACTGCGGAACACGTATTCCGCGATTACCAGTTCAGCGTCGACAATCAAATCGCATTACCCGCATAAAACCGTTCAGGAGCGCCTCGCTTTCTTTTGAGGCGCTCCTGAATGCGCATCGTCATTGCAAGCATGTTTTTAACCGCCCTCGCCTTTCCGCCCTACTTTTTGTTGGCTTTTACGCTCAGACGCGTTTGTAATCAGCAATAATCTCCCTCCTCGCCAAACTTTATTGTTACTTTGCCGCGGCCAAGAATAAACGCGAACTTTTCTCTGTTCCCATAGCCTAAGCATGCCTGTCCACACGCCCGGGCTGNNAATGAAACTAATTTTCCCGCTTTGGGCAAGCCTGCTGATGGCAAGCAGCCCGGCAATGGCCGGCTTTCAAGCTTACCGCCTGAACGACAGCAGCGCCGCCGCTGAACACATTACGCTTGACGGCAATCTGGACGATGTGGCATGGCAAAAGGCGCCGTTGCATGACACGTTTTACCAGACCCAGCCATTTGACAAAGTCAAGGCAAAGGTCCGCACCGAAGTCAAGGTAGCCTACGACAAAAGCTATCTGTATGTCGGCGTAAAGGCCTATGATCCGAATCCGGAATTGATACGCGAGCCGTTTGCCCGGCGCGACAAAATCAGCGCAGACCAGGATTTCCTCGGCCTGTTTATCGACCCTAGCGGTGGCCACAAATCCGCCCAGGTGATTTATCTCAATGCGCGCGGCGCCATCACGGATGGTGTCAACAGCGATACCAACGGCGATGACTTCTCTCCTGATTTTGATTTTGATGTGGCGACCAATCGCTTTGACGGCGGCTGGTCCGCCGAGGTGCGGATTCCGTTTTCATCGCTGGCCTATAACGCAGAGCAGACCACTCCCTGGAGCCTGATGGTGATGCGCAATATGACGCGTGAGCAGCGCTACCGGATGTATAGCGGCCAAGTCACCAGAGCCACCAACTGTAACCTGTGCTTTTCTGATCCGATCGAGAATTTGCACCATCTGCCGTCAGGACTAAGCTGGAGCGCCACGCCGCAACTGGTACTGCGGCGCAACCGCGAAGAGATTGCCGGTAGCCCGGCTCGTAGCAAAAACAGCAGCGATCTCAGCCTCGATGTCAAAGTTCGCCCCAACTCCGCCACCACGATAGACGCCACCATCAATCCTGATTTCTCGCAAATCGAACTGGATGCGCCTCAGCTCTCAGGCAATACCCGATTTGGATTATTCGTGCAGGAAAAACGCCCTTTCTTTTTGGAAGGAGCGGATATTTTCCGCACCCCGATGAACGCCATCAGCACCCGCACCATCTCCAACCCGGATTGGGGTTTGCGCTACACCCGCCGTGACGCCGGCAAAGATCTGACCATACTCAGCAATCGCGATACCGGTGGCGGTCTGGTGCAGCTGCCCGGCGCTTATGGCACAGATTACGCGCTGCAAAATTTCACCTCGCAGGCCACCGATGCCCGTGCCAATTTCCGGCTCGGTGAGCTGACGCTAGGCGGCATTCTGACTGACCGCACGATCAGCGGTACAGGCGCCTATAACCGCGTGATAGGCCCTGACTTTGGCTGGCAGGTGTCTGAAAACGAGCGACTGCGCGGCCAGTTGCTCAGNNCACCGGTTATGCGGCCTATCTTGACTGGTACCGCTCGAATGACCAATGGGCAGTGTATGCAGTCTTGAACGATATCAGCAAGGACTTCAGATCCGACAATGGCTTTTTCTCGCAGGTTGGCTACCGCAGCCTCGCCAGCGATTTCAGCAAAAAGCAAGGCAGAACCGGGATCTGGAACGAATTCAATTTCACCATGCATGTCGAGCGCAAATTAGATCACGAAGGCAATGTCATAGGCAGCGATTACGCACCCGGCGTATGGATGGCTGGCCCGTATGACAGCGAACTGAGCCTCAATATCGCCCCACGCAACAACAGCCGCGTAGAGCGCAATGGCGAACTGTTTCAGACCTCATTGATGCGTGCCAGTTTTAATATCCGGCCCAGCCAGATTTTCGCGCGCGTGACGGGCGAGATGTCATATGGCGATGCGATTGATGTCGCCGCTTCGCGCCTGGGCAAAGGTGGTTCAGTTATCCTGAGCGCACGCATCCGTCCCTTTGACCGCCTGGAGCTGGAACCCAATTACGCCACCAGCTGGGTCGACGGGAAAAGCGGGCCAGAAGCAGGACAACGCCTGTATACCGAACAGGCGTTTCAGTTAAACGGCATCGTCCACTTCAGCAGCAAGGACACGCTGCGCACGATACTGCAACACGCGCACACTTCGCGCAACGTCAGCCTGTATTCCTTCCCGATTGCGGCCAGCAGCAAGCGCAACATCGGCTCACTGGTATACACCCACACGGCAGGATTAGGCACAGCCGCATTTGTCGGCATCACCGTATCCAATGCCGACACACCCGGCCATGCATTGAAGCGCCGTCAAAGCGAATTATTTACCAAGTTATCCTGGCAAATCTAACAAATTTCGTAGCAATACGCTTGTTATCGGGCTGTAGCTAGCCCTACTGCAGCTGCCATTGTTGAGTAACGCCGCCGGCAAACTTTTTCGGCAAACCCGCGTGGGCATTGCGCGCCGGGCTGTGCCGGATGATATGATTTCATCCGGCATATTTAAACACAGGACAGCAACATGGAATTGACTTTATCGCCCGCCGTTCTCTCTGGCCGCAGCGTGAATGGTGTGCGCAGCGAGCAGGGCATGGCCGTGCATGTGCTTAGGTGCAGCGATGCGCAGCTGAAATCGGGTTTGGTCAAGCAGGTGCATACGCTCTGTGGCAGAACCCATGGCGATAAGAACGATGGCTGGCTTTTGCGCCCCGGCGCTGACATTACTTGCCCCAAGTGCCGCAAGAAAGCCGCAAAGCCTTAGTGCATAAAGCGCCGGCGCGACACTGCCGCAACATACCCGTCCCACTCTGCCACTGCGACTGTGGCATGTACAAGGCAGAGCACACCAATGATTGGGAACCGCCTTGCAAGCACAGCCCAGAGCTTCGACGGTGCCGGCACTTTAAAAACCAATTTACAGAAAAACCCACGAATGAATATAGTTTCAACTATAGTTAAATTATAGTTCTGTACAGAAATTGCTAGTTGTGCAGCCGCATTGAAATTAGAACAAGGATGCATGATTGGTATTTCGATACCTCTCTACCCAGACAGGACGAGTTTAGAGGACAACGCGATGCCAAATTTGTCGCTTGAAACTGACCTTTTCATCACTGAGTTTGATGCAGCGATAGAAGCCCATACGACCCTAACGCAACGAATTTTGCGTTGCGCCGTGTTGCACCAATCCCCTGGCGACGATGTTCTCTCACCGGTTGCGCACACGCTTTGCCATTTCGGACACTGGTTTAGCTTGAATCTTGCATATTTTGAGACGCTTGATATGGAAGCGACGCAACGCATCACCGTCATCCATCAAATAATGCACGACGCTATCCGCACCATCTGCAACAAATTGATGGCGGGGAGCATAGGAAACATCATTGATGTGGAAAATTTTGAACAGTCGCAATCTGAACTGCTCACTCTGTTGGCGACGCTTAAAACACTGGCACTGTCACATGCCGTGCAACACGACCCGCTGACCGGACTTCCCCTGCGCTATGAAATCGAAAATGATTTTGTTTTGCTGCATAAGGATGCCATACGCAATAACACCTTGCTATATGCCGCCATGATCGATGTCGATCATTTCAAACTGGTCAATGACCAATTTGGCCACCCGGCAGGTGATATCGTGCTGCGGCAACTTTCCGCCACCTTGAAACAGGTCATTCGAGGCAATGATCCGTTGTATCGCTTTGGCGGAGAGGAATTTCTATGGCTGTTACGCTGCGCGTCACCTGAAGAAGCAGCGCAATCGGCACAGCGGGCAATCGCGGCGATTGCGAACGGCTCAGTTACCGTCACGGACAATCAATCACTGTCCGTCACCATTACAATAGGATTGGTAAAAATTGGCGAGCATGAGGGAATCGATAGTGCGATAAAGCGTGCCGACATCGCCCTATATCAGGGCAAACATGCCGGGCGTAACAGGTACGTCATTTCTGACCTGTAGCCTGTCATGCAGCACGGCGACTAAAGACGCATATCTCAAACAACTCAAAGCCATACAAGCGGTGACGCAGAACCGGTGACACAGGATTGGACTATCACCTCATACGCCGCATTTTCCCCAATGACGCCGGAATGTCGCCCAGCTACAAAATGAGGCAGGCCCACCACGCAACACCCATGCGGCTTTCAAGCCATCCAGGCCGGCAAGGCGCATGCAGCCTGCGTGGTGGGGCGTGGCGAATCAAGGAAATTACTCGTCAAACTCCAGTGCAGGGCCGCGCGCCGCCATCGCTTTGCCAGACACTGATGCCGGCGCACGCTTGATCCGGGCAGACGGCGCTTCATCTTGCTCCATCCTGAACGCGGACATCGCCGTTTTNNAGATTCACCTGACCGATACCGTCGCTTTGCTCGGACGAGGCAGTCGTGATTTCATTGATGATTTCAGCGACCTGCTGTACCGCCTGCACAATATTGGACATCGATTCGCCGGCCTTGTCCACCAGCGCCGACCCCTCTTTTACCTGATGCACGGAATCTTCAATCAAGGTTTTGATCTCTTGTGCCGCGGCGGCGCTGCGCTGCGCCAACGTGCGCACTTCGCTGGCGACGACGGCAAAGCCGCGGCCCTGCTCGCCGGCCCGGGCCGCTTCTACGGCCGCGTTCAAGGCCAGGATATTGGTCTGGAAGGCGATGCCCTCAATGACGCTGATGATGTCCACGATCTTGCGCGAGCTTTCTGAAATGCCCTGCATCGTATTGACAACACGGCCAACCACCTCACCGCCCTGGGTAGCGACACCGGAGGCATTGAGCGCCATCTTGTTGGCTTGTCTGGCATTATCCGCATTGTTCTTCACTGCACTGGTCAGCTCTTCCATGCTGGCGGCGGTCTCTTCCAGCGATGATGCCTGCTGCTCGGTACGGCCGGACAGATCCATGTTGCCGGTGGCAATTTCAGATGAGCCAACCGCGATGGAGTCGGTGGCCTTGCGGACGTCCACCACCATCACCCGCAATTGCTCAAGGAATTTATTGAATGCCTGCGCCGTCTGCGCCACCTCATCGTCACCTTCAAAATCAATCTTGCGGCTGAGGTCGCCACCGCCTGCAGCAATATCAGCCATCGCATCACGCACGCGCAGCAAGCCGCTCAGCATGCGTCCGACCAGCCAGGTGGTGAGCGGTATCAAGATCCCCAGCAGAACCAGGACAACAATGGCGGAGGTCACCAGGAGTTGATCCAGCGCTTCCAGTGCTTTTTTCTTATCGATGACAAGGGCCATGAACATGTCGGAACCGGTGATTTTTTGCAGGAACAGGAAGTGCGGCTTCCCTGCAATCTCAACCACCGTCGGGTCTTTGTGTTGCGCCAGATTATTCAGATTATCCAGCGTCAATTCGGCTGCGATCTCTTTGGCGGGCTTCATCACCTTGGCCTGATCCGCATGCGCCAGCACCTGGCCGCTCTGATCGAGCAAAAAGGCATAACCGCCACCGGCCAGCTTAATGGTCAGAATTTGTTCGACAATTTTGGTCAGGAAGACATCGGCACCGACCACGCCGCCCTCGCCACCTTTCACTGGCGCTGCAAATGTGATCATCAGGCCAGGAGGCGCCACCCCCATGTAAGGCGAGGTCACGATAGGCTTCTTGGCATCGATCGCAGCCTTGTACCAGGGGCGCACGGTAGGATCAAATCCGGCAGGAGGCGGATCCGCGGGAATATTCGTGAACTGTTTATCCGGCTGCCCTTGATAAACACTGAGAAAATTTCCGCCGGCGCGCATCATGGTCAGGCTGGCCTGTAAATCGGCGCCGTCGCCAAGCCCCTTCGCCAGACTTTCCATCATGGAGAGATTGGTCTGTATCCAGTTGCTCAGCAAGGCATTGTAGCCCGACGCCACCCCGCGAATCTCATTGTTCAGATCGGTTTCTATCTGCGATTTCATTTTGACGTAACTGCCAAAAGTGAGCAAAACGGCGCAAACGGTCACCAATGTGGCAATGACAATAATGAGTCTGTTTTTCAATGATGAATTCATGGCAAACCTCGACCTTATTAAAGAAATCTAATTAAAAGGGATGGGAGTATAGATAAGTTGCCCAAAGAAAACTATCAATATATTTTTTAATTATTAGTTTATATTACGCCGGAATATGTTAACGGTCAGCAAAAATGGCGATAGATCACCTGGAATTGTGTCGTATTTAATACGGGATTAAAGTGAGAAAATAAGGCGAGAAAATGACGTTCATTTATCTCTATCCATCAAGCGCAGATGACACCCATATATACACTGTCCTATCACGCAATACCGGCGCGCCTTGCAGGCCATACAGGCGGCAAACCCGCATGGCTGCTGCGTGAGCGAGGGCATCTTTTGCAAGAATGAGAAAAGCCGCTTGACCTCCGCCGTATCTCTGTATCATGGCACTTCCCAAGTCAATCACAGCGCGGCTTCCTGCATATGAAAACAAGGCCCTATTCTCTTGTCATCCGCCACTTGCTGGCGCTCTCCCTGATGGTCAGCGCCCTGCCCGCTGCCGCATGGAGCAATCACGCACTCGGTAGCTGGCAGGCGCTGTCTGGCATCTTAGCGACTGAAAAAACCGCCGGGGTGCGGGCAGAAAGTCTTGAGTCTTTTTTGCAGGCCGAGGCGCGCTCGCTGGAGCAGGTGTTGCAACAGGAAGAGCAATGGGCCAAGGCCAATGTGACTGAATATCCGCAACAACCCGGGCATTTATCGTTTCGTGCCGGCAGTGACGCAAGGCAGAACCGGCAACGCCTGACGGCCGCGTTGCGCATCAACCCTCACGCCAAACTGCCGCTGTATCTGCAATTGCAACCGGGCGCCGACATCAACGGAAAAACACTTTTATCCTGGAAGGAAGTGACCACCTTGCAGCACTCGCTGCCGGTCATGAATGCTCAGTTTGTCCGCTTGCAGGAAGGAGAAACCGTGGCGCCGCTGGATGTCGTGGCCAGCGCCTCAGATGAACCCGATTATGGTCTCGATCTGGGCTTATGGAATGATAATGTGCCTGACCTCGGCTATGGTTTTGGCAAGCAACCGTTTGGCAACCCGGCTCTGGAATATTCGACACAGGCACCGTTTCATATGGGCTTCTTTCACGAGTCAGCTATTATCTACAAGGCGGCTCGATTCCTGCGCCGCACCTACCCCGAATACCGCATCCACCTTTACCAGAGCTTGTCGGCACACGCTTTCCGCACCGGCCATGCGTATTGGGGCTGGCGGTTTGCCGGCTGGGCGCTGCATTATGTACAGGATCTGACGCAGCCGTATCACGCCACGGTACTGCCTGGCGTCAGCGTATCGCGCATGCTGTGGATCAATGCGCTTGACATACTGGGCGCGCATGGCAGCAAACAGCAAGTGATTACACTGGTATCCAACCGGCATGCCGCACTGGAAAACTATCAGTATCGCCGCATGCGCTCTGCCTATCTGCGCAAGAACAAGGACGATGCATTGCTGCTCGCAGCCAGAACTTCCGGTACTGCCGGCATTTCGCCTTACACGCCTGGCTCAGTGCGCCGAGACATTACGCAGCAATCACATGCCGCCGCTGCCGCCACCGATGCGGCGCTGGAACAACTGCTGCCGGCAAAGTATATTTCTGATCCAGGCTACATACTGGGCGAGACCGAAGCCAATCTCGACCTGTTTTCCGTGCTGAACACTTTAACGCCGGCACAACAAACGCAGATGACAGCGCTCGTGTCTGGCCTGATGCAAAATTTTGGCATGCACACCAGATCATTCTTGCAATCGATACAGCCTTTACCAGACAACAAAAAGAATTGAATCCGGCACCGGCATAGACGCGTATATGTTGCTATGAAAACGCACCGACGAATACCTGGCAGAATACCGAGCCGATTGCCAACGCCCATACCAGCTGAGACGATTCAGCGCGTGCAAGCACAGCATTTTTGATACAGGTAGAATGCCATTCGGCAAATGCTGCCAACATTTTTTCTATGGACAAAAAATTGTCCATCAAATCAAACAAGATGCGCTGGCGGAGAATTTGCAGATAGCGATGGAGAAACATAATATTCCATCGTCTATCGCCAACAAACTGGTCGCAAAACTGCCCCCATGCAGCGGCCTATCGTCAGCAAATAAATCAACAAAGTAGCGGATGCGCAGCGACATCGCAAACAGCGCTCAAGCAAACGCTTTGACTAGTCTGCCTGATCACTCCAGCGTTAAATTAGTGACTGTAACTAACTGTAGCTGGCTGTGCACAGGCGATGTGCCAGCCAGCATGTGGTCGAGAAAAATTCAGGCATGTTCCGCATTGCTTGCATGTGGCTTGAATTGCTGGGGACTGATCCGGTATTTGGTACGCCGGTCGCCCATAAATCCACGTAATTCCTGAATGCTGAGATTGGAAATTTCGTGCATGCGTATCAGCAAAGATGCGCCCACTGGCACGCGCCGGTGACGAATTTTGCTGATCACCGGTGGCGCCACTTCCAATGCTCGGGAAAGCGCTGCATCATTCTTGAAGTGCAATCGGCTCATTAGGGTATCTAATAAGTTATCCGGATTGTAGTTAAATCCGGCGGTCTTGGAGTCCAAAAGGTTTGACATGATTTTCCTTAGTCTAAGTTAACAAATGCTGTCTGAGCATGCCATTTTTGCCTCTTACAGTCGCCGCATGATTGCCAATCAGCGATGCGCCAGCGTCGATAAAAAAACGTTTACCCGACATACCAAAAGCACCGATAACTGCAGAGAAAACTTGTCCTGATTCAAAAACAACCGGAAAGAAAAACCGCAAATCGTCCTGCCGCCGCTCTTCCATATTGACTATTCGTATCAGCATTCACCCCCTACAACTATCAAGTTCGATGCTATTGCTGGCACGCACTACGATAATTGACAAAAATCAAAATTCAAACAAGACAGTAAATGAATCGGAAATAAACAAAGAAATAGGTAAAAAAAATCAGCCAGGACAATTGAACTCGCGCCCTCACCCTTGCCTTCACTTTCTACACGCGCTCACAAACCGCCATCACCAGTTTGGTGCAACGCACCAAACTTGATCCACATCAAAAAGTATATTGCGGTGCGAAATTACACTTTGTTCATCACTGTTGATAACAAAGGAAATAGAAATGAAAAAGCTCGCAATCGCACTCTCTTTGGCTACTCTCGGTTTGACTGCAACACAGGCAATGGCGCAACAAAGCCCATGGCTGGTGCGTGCCCGTGTAGTAAATATCGATCCGGCAAACAATTCTGATACGGTTGGTGGTGTTGGCGCAGAAGATCGCCTGACGGTAAGCAAGAAAACCATTCCTGAAGTGGATATTTCTTACTTCTTTTCACCAAATTTGTCGGCTGAATTGATCCTGACTTACCCGCAAAAACATGATGTGATGCTGGACGGCGCGAAGATCGGTACCTTCAAGCACTTGCCACCAACCTTGACGGCGCAATATCATTTCTCGCCTGAAGCAAACGTCAGTCCCTATGTTGGCGCAGGTATCAACTTCACCAACATTTCAGACGTTCGTCTGTTAAACGGTGCCGGCCGCCTGGAAAACAATAGCGTAGGCCTGGCGCTTCAAGCTGGCGTGGATTTCAAGCTAGACAAAAACTGGTCCATCAATCTGGATGTGAAAAAAGTCCAGATCCGTAGCGATGTGCTGATCAGCGGTGCCAAGGTCAGCGCGGTTCAGGTTGATCCATGGTTGATCGGCGTAGGCGTTGGATATCGCTTCTAATTTCTGAACCGATTGATATCGGATCGCCGCCTGCCAGCAGCTGACCATCAGCTGACGAAACAGGAAGTACCGGCGATTTGATCTATGGATTTGATCCAATCTTGATTAGCGCGGAGAAGAATATCTCCGCGTTTTTCTATCAGCATTTTTGTTCCACACCACCCTACTCAAATCGCCCCCAGCGCTACATCTCCGCGCATAAGATGCCATGTGCATGCACTGATATCACCGCAATGCCAGATTCATCCGCGCCCACGCTGCCTATTCCGGCAGTTCTGCAAAAATATAAAAAAATATATAGTTAACGACATGACTTGACGATGTCCTAAGCGAGCCCGTCAACAAAATCGTGTTTCACACTATTTCCGTATCGCTTTGTTAGGCGGAATATGTCAGTATCGGATACAGCATCTCAGCTCAGGAAATGGCTTATTTTCCGCAGTTCCAATCTATCTTGATAATGCACAGAACATGATGCCCTCATCATACGTCTCTTACCAACACCGGATAACATGGCTGACGGGTGTTTTGTTCCTATTGTTTTTCTCCGTCGCGCAGGCCGCGCCATCACGCAATATCCGATTCGAACAGATAGGTGTGGCACAAGGCCTTCCGCAAGAATCCATCACGAGCATTTTGCAGGACCGCCAGGGTTTTATGTGGTTCGGCACACAAGCCGGCTTAGCCAGATACGACGGCTACCGCATGACGATCTATAAAAGCGAACAGCTAGATCCCGCCAGCCTGATCGACAACTTCATTTTATCGTCCTACGAGGATAGCAACGGCGGCTTATGGTTTGGCACCAAGGGCGGATTAAATTTCTACAATACGCAAACTCAGAAATTTACCCGCTACGTCCCGGAACAGGCCACACCCGGCGCCTCCAGCAATCGCAGCATATCGACGATCATAGAAGACGGTCAGCGCGGATTGTGGCTGGGTACCGAAGACGGCTTAAAACACTTCGAGTTCGCCTCACGACAATTCACCAATTATCGTCACGATCCGGCCGATGCAAACAGCCTTCGGGACAACCACGTCAACATCATCGAGAAAGATCAGCATGGCAATCTGTGGATAGGCACGACGAATGGCCTGGATTATTTAGCATCAGGCGAAAAAAAATTTGAGCACATCAAACTCGATGTTGATGGCCGCTCCCGGGGCAAACAAAATAAGGTCACGGCACTTTCCTTTGCACCTGACGGCACGCTTTGGTTAGGCAGCAATAGCGGCCTTGTCGCATTGAAAATAGTAGAAAAAAATGTCAAGGCAAAATCGGTGTTCAACGAAAATGGAAGCGCCATCGCCTCCGTGCAGTCACTTTTTCACGACAGGGAGGGCAACCTCTGGATAGGTACTGACACAGACGGACTCGCCCTGCGAAATCCGGTCACAGGGAGTTTCAACAATTATCGACATCAGCCATTAGACCGCCACAGCCTGGCCAACAATGAAATAAAGGCGCTATACCAGGATCGCACAGGCAATCTATGGATAGGCACCTGGTATGGCGGCATCAGCCGGGTGGATCTGAGCAGTGGAGGCTTTGACCGCTTCACTCAAATCCAGAATGAGGTGAATAGCCTGAGTGAAAACAAGGTCAGGGCGATTGCCAGTGATGAGCGCGGCCGCTATTGGGTGGGCACTATCGGCGGCGGACTTAACCGACTCGATCCGCAAAGCGGAAAAGTAGAAGTCTGGCGCCATAAGCCGGGCGACAGCGGTAGCCTGGCTGATGACAGGGTCTCAGCACTGGAGCTGGATAAGGCAAGGCGCTTGTGGGTGGGAACGCGCAGCGGCTTGAGCTGGTTCGACCCGGCAACCGGACATTTCAGTCAGGTTTCGCTGGGAGACACTTTAGACGAGAATTATATTCAACAAATGCTAAGTGATAGCAGCGGCGCATTGTGGATACTCACGCGCGGCGGCTTGCATCTGCTGTCACCCGACATGAGCAAGCTAAAAACCTTCAGGCATGAAGCCAATGATGCATCGAGCCTGGGAGAAAATTTCTGCCTGACGATCGCAGAAGACCAGAAAAATATGCTGTGGATAGGAACCGAATATGGGCTTGACCGGTTTGACAGGGCAAGTGGCAAATTCAGCCATTTCAGACATGATGCAAAAGACCCCAACAGCCTGATCCATGACCGCATCCATTATTTATTGGAAGACAGCAAAGGCCAGCTCTGGGTGGGCACTGCAGGCGGGCTAAATCAACTGGTGTATGGCAAAAATGGCGAGGTGCAATTCCGCTCTTATCTCAAGGAATCGGGTCGCGCGATTGATCCTGTCGGCGCCATTCTGGAGGATGATGCCGGGCTGATCTGGTTTAGCACCACCGCTGGAATCTCGCGTCTTGATCCCGCGACGGAGCAGATAAAACATTTCACATCAAGAGACGGATTGCTTGATGGCTCTTATTTTATCGGCTCGGCCCATCGCTCATCTGACGGCACGCTGAACTTTGGCGGCCTGTATGGCTTCACTTCCTTTAACCCGAAAACGATACAGGATAACCCTTACGCGCCAGTGGTGCTGATTACCGATTTTTCAATTCTGAATCAATCGATACGCAATGCCGCCCATCGCCCGGAGCTAGGCATCACCGGCGCCATAGAAAATACCAGAGAGATCATGCTGACGCACAATGACTCCGTATTTTCACTTGAGTTTGCCGCGCTTCACTATGCCGATCCGCAGCGTAACCGCTATGCCTACCAGCTGCTTGGTTTTGATAGAGATTGGGTAGAGACCGATGCCAGCAAACGTTTTGCCACATACACCAATCTCGATCCGGGCCGCTATGTATTTAAGGTAAAGGCAAGCAACAAGGACGGCGTGTGGAACAACGATGCCGCCACGCTCACGATCATCATCCATCCCCCATTCTGGAAGACCTGGTGGTTCCGCACATTAATGAGCGTCCTGGCATTAAGCTTAATCTATGCCACGTTCAGAATACGGATTCGCACCCTGCTGCTGCAAAAACAAAATCTGGCACAGCAAATCGAGCGCAGAACCAGCGAACTGCTACTGAAAAACTCGCAGATCGAACGTCAGAAAGAAAATGTGGAACTGGCCCACCGCAATATGTCTGTGCTCAGCGACATCGGGCGAGAGATCACTACCAAACTCGACACGGACGCCATCATCATGATGGTTTACCGCCATGTGAATGAGCTGATGGATGCCGGCGTATTCGGCATTGGCTTTTATCGTCCGGAAAAACAAAGCATTGAGTTTCCCTTTGCCATCGAAGGCGGCAAACGTTACTCCGCATATAGCCGTGACATGCGCGACCATAACCAGTTTGCCGTTTGGTGCATCAAGCACGAAAAAGAGGTCCTGATCAACGATCTCGAACAGGAATACCATCGCTTCTTCGATCACCTTGATCTGACGATAGGCACCGACCGCCTACCCTCACTGGCCGATGGCACCATGCCTTGCGCCGCGGGATCAATGCTGTATGTGCCGATTTCAGTCAATGGCCACATACGCGGCGTCATCAGTGTGCATAGCCATAATAAAAACGCCTATGAGCGCATGCATCTGGACATACTGCGCACACTGGCCTCGTATGTCGGGGTCGCCTTCGACAATGCCGACGCCTATCGTGAGTTGAAAGAAACGCAGGAACAATTGGTTGAGCAAGGAAAACTCGCCGCCCTGGGCTCGCTGGTGGCAGGAGTCGCGCACGAGCTCAATACGCCGATCGGCAATAGCCTGATGATTGCCAGCACCATGCAAGCCAAGACCGATGCGTTTCACGAACTCTTTGTCAACGCCACGATGCGTCGCTCCGATCTGGCGAGCTTCATTGATTCGGCCAAAGAAGCGGCTGTGCTGACCATGCGCAGCCTGAAAAACGCGGCTAATCTGATCAATAGCTTCAAGCAAGTCGCCGTCGATCAGACCAGTGCCAAACGACGGCAATTCGACTTACTGCAGGCAACGCAAGAGATCGTGGCGACGATGATGAATCAGGTGCGCATGGCGGGCCATACCCTGGAGATCGACATCCCCCCGGGGATAGCGATGGATGGGTTTCCGGGTTCCTACGGGCAAGTCATCATTAATTTCATCAGCAATGTCTTGCTGCATGCATTTGATGAGCAGGTCGCCGGACATATCCGCCTGTCGGCCAGCATGGTGGGCAAAGACAGGGTGGAAATCCGCTTTGCCGACAATGGTGTCGGGATAGAAACGGAGTATCTGGCGCGTATCTTCGATCCGTTTTTCACCACCAAATTAGGGCAAGGTGGCTCAGGCCTTGGGCTCAACATCAGCTACAACATCGTCACCTCCTTGCTGGAAGGACAGATCCGGGTAGAAAGCGTCGCGGGTCAAGGCAGCACCTTCATTATCGAGATGCCGCTGATCGTCAGTGCGACGGCAGAGTAAATCAAAAAAGCAAAAAAAATACAGGCATATGCATGCCTGTATTTTTGCCATTTCAACCGTTAAGCGCGGTCGCTATACGCCCATTTTCTCAAGCATGCCGCCCAGCTCGCGCAATACCGGCTCGAGCTTAGGATGCTGTGCCGCGAAGCGTGCAGACAGCGCCTGAGAACGCTCGCTCAACGCGGAATAAATCGGATCGTCAGGCGTATTATCATTGCTCAACACCTGATGAATATCTTCGTTCAATTCCTGCAACAAACCTTTCACTTCGTCATCTACCTGCTCGGCATTGAGCAAGCCTGCGTGCAATTGTTTGAGCAGGCTTTTCAGATTTTCTTTTTGCATGGTGGTTCTCCTAAAATAGTAACAATCTTGATCAATTTTTCAGCCAAATGCTCAGCTAAATATTCCGCTCATTTCTATCGATTCAGTCTAGTCCGATTGAGCGCAAAACACCAGCGCAACGGCTTCTGCCGCGATACCCTCTTCGCGCCCCAGATAGCCTAATTTCTCATTGGTCTTTGCCTTGATATTCACTCTTGAAATATCCACCTGAAGATCCGCCGCGATATGGGCAAGCATCTGGGCGATATGCGGCGCCATCTTCGGCTGCTGGGCAATAATGGTGGCATCAAGATTGCCGACCAGATAGCCTGCGCCATGCACACGCGCCACCGCTTCACGCAACAGCACGCGCGAATCGGCTCCGGCAAACTGTTTATCGGTGTCAGGAAAATGCCGGCCTATGTCGCCCAAACCAGCAGCGCCGAGCAAGGCATCGGTAATCGCATGCAGCAGCACATCGGCGTCTGAATGGCCGAGCAAACCGGTCTTGTGCGGGATATCGACCCCGCCTATGATCAATTTGCGCCCGCTGACCAGAGCGTGACAGTCATAGCCCTGGCCGATTCTAAAAGGAGGAAAACTTGGATTCATCTGCATTTACAGTCATATTTATTAAAAAAGTGGGAGTATGCATACCTCAATAGCCATACCGCAATAAGTACGGGCGCAATCAACACATGAATATCAATACTCTACCCGGGTATAGTCAAGTAAGCCTGCACTAGGGCCAGATCGGATGGCAAGGTCACCTTCAGATTACGGGCATGCCCCTCGACCAGCAGCGGCATTTGCCCCGCCAGCTCTATCGCGCTGGCCTCGTCAGTCACTTCGCCGGCGAGCGACAGGGCAGCAGACAAGGCAGCATGACGGAACATTTGCGGCGTTTGCGCCAGCCAAAGGCCCTCGCGAGCGATGGTTTCTACCCTGCCATCCCTGACGCGCTTGACGGTATCGACCACCGGCAGGGCCAGCAATCCGCCGACCGGATGCTCGCCAACCCGCTCTATCAACCTGGTCAGCAGCGCAGGCGTCAGGCCCGGCCTGGCGGCATCATGCACCAGCACCCAGTCTTGCGCGTCAAGCGATGTGGCGATCGCCTGCAAGCCGTTAGCCACCGATTCCCTGCGCGTAGCGCCGCCACAGCGCAAGATGCTCACTCCCTGCAAGCCAGCCAGGGCTTCATCCACATAGGCATCTGCCGGACTGACCACCACATAAGTGTGCGCAATTTCGCGCGCCGCCAGAAACGCCTGCACGGTATGGCGCAGGATGGTCTGACCGGCAATATTGAGATATTGCTTGGGTGTGGCGCCGCCCATCCTGGCGCCCACGCCAGCAGCGGGAATGAGCGCGACATAGGTAGCCACAGAGTTAGCCACACAGGCAGGCGGTCGGGTGGTAGTTGGGTTCACGTGATAGTTACTGGATGGAATTTGCCTGAAACGCCTGCGCAAAGGAAAACGGCATGAGCGGCTTCGTTTATAATTGGGCCTCATTTTAAAGCCAAATCGTCGCTATGTGCGCACTCTTCGCTCTAGCCAGACTCTGCTTTCCCAACCAACACATTGTCAACTCCGTTTTGCAGCCAAATGTCATTTGATCCAGTCAAAGCTCTTCCCAAGCCAGGCAATCGTTTCGCGCTCCCGAATCTGCACGGCTCTGCCGATGCCTATGTATTAGCGCACACCGCCGTTGCGCTCAGGGAGCACAAGCGCATGCTGACGGTGTTTGTCGCCAACCCGGGTGACGCCCAGCGCCTGCTCGACGAAATCCCCTGGGTCGATCAGGGCCTGCGCTGCCATCTGCTGCCGGATTGGGAAACCCTGCCCTACGATGCTTTCTCCCCGCATCAGGATCTGGTCTCCGAGCGGCTGGCGACCCTGCACGAGATCAGCGGCGGCAATTGCGATGTCTTGCTGGTACCGGCCACCACCGCACTGGTGCGGATGGCACCGCCGTCCTTTCTGGCGGCCTACACCTTCTTTTTCAAGCAAGGCGAGGTGCTCGACGAAGCGCGGCTCAAATCGCAACTGACGCTGGCCGGTTACGCCCACGTGTCGCAAGTCATGTCGCCGGGGGAATACTCGGTGCGCGGCGGCCTGATCGACATCTTCCCCATGGGTTCGGTGCTGCCGTATCGCCTCGATTTGTTCGGCGACAGCATAGAGACCATACGCACCTTTGATGCCGACACCCAGCGCTCGCTATATCCGGTCAAGGAAGTGCGCTTGCTGCCGGGGCGCGAGTTCCCTATGGATGAGGCGGCACGCACTGCCTTCCGCAGCCGCTGGCGCGAGCAGTTTGAGGGCGATCCTTCGCGCTCTATGATCTACAAGGACATCAGCGGCGGCATCCCGTCTGCCGGTATCGAATATTACCTGCCGCTGTTCTTTGAAGAAACCGCGACCCTGTTTGACTATCTGCCAGAGGCGACCCATTTCGTCCTGATGGGCGATATCGACGAAGCCATACAACGTTTCTGGATCGATACCCGCTCACGCTACCAGTTCTTAAAGTCAGACCGGCAGCGCCCGGTGCTGGCACCCGAAGCGCTGTTTTTGCGCGACGAAGATTTTTTCACGCGACTGAAACCTGAAGCGCGCTGGGTCTTGACGCATGGTGGCGCGGCATCTGAAATTTCCAGCTTTTTACCTGATATCGCGGTCAACCGCCGCGCCGATGATCCGCTGGCGAACTTGCGATCATTCCTGCTGCAGACCGACAAGCGCGTGCTGATTTGCGCCGAGTCTTTAGGCCGGCGCGAGACCCTGCAACAGTATTTCAACGACTACGACATCAGCCTGAGCCTGTGTGAAGGCTATACTGACTTCATCACCTCTGACGCCAAACTGATGCTGGGCGTGGCGCCCTTTCATGCCGGCTTTGTGCTCGACTCCTACGCCTTCATTACCGAGACCGAGTTGTATGCCGGTTCGGGCAAGCGCATAGGCCGAAAAAAGCAGGAAGCGGTGACCCAGGTCGAGCACATGGTGCGCGATCTGTCCGAGTTAAAAATCGGCGATCCCGTGGTGCACAGCAACCATGGCATAGGCCGCTACATGGGTCTGGTCGGCATGGACCTGGGCGAAGGCGAGACCGAATTCCTGCATCTGGAATATGCCAAGGAGACCAAGCTCTATGTCCCGGTCTCGCAATTGCACGTGATCTCGCGTTATTCCGGCGCTTCGCCCGATGACGCGCCCTTGCATGCGCTGGGCTCGGGCAATTGGGAGAAAGCCAAGCGTAAGGCGGCGCAGCAGATACGCGACACCGCGGCAGAGTTGCTCAATCTGTACGCCCGCCGCGCGCTGCGCCAGGGCCATGCATTTGAGTTTTCCGCCAAGGATTACGAGGCCTTTGCCGACAGCTTCGGCTTTGAAGAAACGCCCGATCAGGCCGCCGCCATTACCGCCGTGATTGGCGACATGACCTCCGGCAAACCGATGGACAGGCTGATCTGCGGCGATGTCGGCTTCGGCAAGACCGAAGTCGCCCTGCGCGCAGCCTTTGTCGCCGTCATGGGCGGCAAACAGGTCGCTATTCTGGCGCCGACCACGCTGCTGGCCGAGCAACATGCGCAAACCTTCGCCGACCGTTTTGCCAACTGGCCGGTGCGCATCGCCGAACTGTCGCGCTTCCGTACCGGCAAAGAGATTTCCACCGCATTAAAGGGCATGGAAGACGGCACGCTCGATATCGCCATCGGCACCCACAAGCTGNNGAACATCGTTTCGGCGTGCGCCAGAAAGAACTGCTGAAATCGCTGCGCGCTGAAGTCGATGTGCTGACGCTGACCGCCACGCCGATACCGCGCACCTTGGGCATGGCGCTGGAAGGCTTGCGCGATTTCTCGATCATCGCCACCGCGCCGCAAAAACGCCTGGCGATCAAAACCTTCGTACGCAGCGAAGACAACTCAGTGATACGCGAAGCCTGCCTGCGCGAGCTGAAACGCGGCGGCCAGGTGTACTTCCTGCACAATGAAGTCGAGACCATAGAAAACCGCAAGGCCATGCTGGAAGCCCTGATACCCGAGGCGCGCGTCGCGGTCGGCCACGGCCAGATGCATGAGCGCGATCTGGAAAAGGTCATGCGCGATTTCGTCGCGCAACGCTATAACATTTTGCTCTGCACCACCATTATCGAAACCGGTATCGATGTACCGACCGCCAACACCATCATCATGCACAGGGCCGACAAATTCGGCCTGGCGCAGCTGCATCAGCTGCGTGGCCGCGTCGGCCGCTCACATCATCAGGCCTATGCTTACTTGCTGGTGCATGACGTGCAGGGCTTGACCAAACAAGCCAATCGCCGGCTCGAAGCGATTCAGCAGATGGAAGAGCTCGGCAGCGGTTTCTATCTGGCCATGCACGACCTGGAGATCCGCGGCGCCGGCGAAGTGCTGGGCGACAGCCAGTCCGGCGAGATGCACGAGATCGGCTTTCAGATGTATTCCGACATGCTCAACGAAGCGGTCAGGTCGCTGAAAAATGGCAAGGAGCCAGATCTGGCCGCGCCGCTATCGACCATGACGGAAATCAATCTGCATATCCCCGCCCTGCTCCCGGCCGATTTTTGCGGCGACGTGCATGAGCGCCTGTCTATCTACAAGCGCCTGGCCAACTGCAACAAGCTCGATGCCATCGACGATATGCAGGAAGAAATGATAGACCGCTTCGGCAAGCTGCCGGAACCGGTGAAGTCGCTGCTGGAAACGCACCGCCTGCGCGTGGCGGCCAAACCGTTGGGCATCATCAAGATCGATGCCCATTCCGAGGCGGCGACCCTGCAATTTGAACCGCAACCGCCGATTGATGCCATGCGCATTATCGACCTGGTGCAAAAGAACAAGCACATCAAGCTCAACGGCCAGGACAAACTGCGCATCACCGCCAACATGCCGGATCTGGCGGCACGCGTCGCGCAAATCAAAACCACCTTAAGAGCGCTTCAATAAACTCAAGCAAACACATCATGAATCAAATGAATATTACCCTGCAGGGACTGCGCCCTCTCCTCACCGGCAATCTCGATCTCATCCAACACATCGCCGACCTGGCGCAGGCAGCGCGGATCACGCCTATCAACGAGCAAGCGATCAGGCTGGAAAACGTGCGCTGCGATGCAAATGTAAAGGCACAGATAGAAGCGCAATGCCATGCCGCACAACTGGACATCACGCTGGCGCCGGCTGGCCGCCAGCTGAGCGACTTCAAGCTGGTGGCGATGGACATGGATTCCACTCTCATCACCATAGAATGCATAGACGAAATCGCCGACATGCAGGGCCTCAAACCGCAGGTATCAGAAATCACCGAAGCTGCCATGCGTGGCGAACTGGAATTTAAAGAAAGCCTGACGCGCAGGGTCGCCCTGCTCAGGGGCCTGGATGCATCGGCGCTGCAAAAAGTCTACGATGAGCGTTTGCAATTGTCATTGGGCGCTGAAGCCATGCTCACCGCCATCCAGCAGGCGGGCATGAAAACCCTGCTCGTTTCAGGCGGTTTCACCTTCTTTACCGACCACATGAAAGCGCGCCTGGGCCTCGATTACGCCCACTCGAATGTGCTGGAAATCGAAAACGGCAAGCTCACCGGCAAGGTCGTTGGCGGCATTGTCGACGCCGATGAAAAACGCGCTACGGTTGAACGCGTCTGCGCAGAAATGGGCATCTCGCCAACGCAAGCCATCGTCATGGGCGACGGCGCCAATGACCTGAAAATGATGGGCATCGCAGGAATGTCGGTCGCCTTCCGCGCCAAACCGGTGGTGCGTGCGCAGGCAGATGTGGCCTTGAATTTTGTCGGCCTCGATGGCGTGCTGAATTTGTTTTAAGCTCGTGAGATTCGCGTAGTATGTTCAAATAATATTTATATACTCCACCTGTTTTTTATATAAACAAGCCTGATCCGCGCATCAATATTGCGCATTGGAAATATACCAGGATGGAGTATGATAGATTTCGCGCTAACAAGCACGGATGAGCCAGCGTCATTTTTCATCATTTTCACGTTCAAAAGGCAAACATGGGCCAGGAATTAATTCTCGACGAAAAAGTCACCACCTTAAAAAACCTGGCATGGCTGCTCTACATCTTTCACGCTGCCAGCCTGGTTTTTTCTTTCGGATTTTTTTCCTGGATACCGCTGATCATCAGTTACCTCAAACGCGGCGATGCCGCTGGCACCTTCGTCTACAGCCATCACACCTGGCAGATACGCTCTTTTTTCTGGTACCTGTTCTGGATGGCATTAGGTGTCGTGCTGTTCTTCACGATTATCGGCATACCGCTGGCATGGCTCATCTGGGTCGGCGCCTGGTGCTGGAAGGCATATCGCCTGATCAAGGGCTTTGCCGACCTGAATGCCAACAAGCCCATGCCGGTTTAAGCCTTACTGACGCAGGCTTGCCACAATTTCGCTCACCGGCTTGCACTTATCGCTGCGCTGATAGCTCTACTTATAGCTGCACCAATGACGGAATTCAGGGCCGGTCTGGCCCATACTTTTTGCTGCAATTAAAAAATAGTACGATCGTACGATTTATTGAGATAAAATAGCCAACGCAACTACAACACCCACAACACCTTTTCTGCCGGAGACAACATGTTTGAAGAATTTATGGGAACCATGCCCGTCAGCGAGCGCCAGCAATTTAACGTAGGCGCACTGGCTGACTATATGCGCCAGCATGTCGAAGGCTTTGATGCCAAAAATGCCGATGCCCTGATCGTCGAGCAATTCAAGGGAGGGCAATCGAACCCCACCTTCAAGCTCAGCGCAGGCAATCAGCGCTATGTGATGCGCGCCAAGCCAGGCCCCGCCGCTAAACTATTGCCATCCGCCCATGCCATAGAACGCGAATTCAAGGTCATGAATGCCTTGAACAAAGCTGGCTTCCCCGCCGCCAGACAATATGCCTTGTGTACCGATGAAGACGTCATCGGCCGCGCCTTCTTCATCATGGAATTTGTCGATGGACGCGTGCTGTGGGATCAGTCCCTGCCCGGCATGACGCCAACCCAGCGGGCGGAAATTTACGATGAGATGAATCGCGTCATCGCGCAATTGCACACCATCGATTACGCCGCCATTGGCCTGGCCGATTACGGCAAGCCGGGCAACTATTTTGCCCGCCAGATCGATCGCTGGACCAAGCAATATCGCGCCTCCGAGACCGAAAAAATCGACGCGATGGATCAGCTGATCGCCTGGCTGCCCGCACATATTCCTGCCGGCGAAGATACCAGCATCGTGCACGGCGACTATCGCCTCGACAATATGATGTTTCACCCGACCGAGCCGCGCATACTCGCGCTGCTCGATTGGGAACTCTCTACACTGGGACATCCTTTGGCGGATTTCTCCTACCACTGCATGACCTGGCATGTCACGCCAGGCCAGTTCCGCGGCATTGCCGGTCTCGATCACAAGGCGCTCGGCATCCCAAGTGAAAAAGAATATATCGCCAAGTATTGCGAACGCACCGGCAAGACCATACGCGAGGAAGATTTTAACTTCTACCTGGCCTACAACCTGTTCCGTATGGCCGGCATTTTGCAAGGCATCATGAAGCGTTATGTCGATGGCACGGCATCAAGCGCCCAGGCCAAAAAATCAGGCGAGGCGGCGCGACCTATGGCAGAGCTGGGCTGGAGTTACGCGAATAAGTAATATTTAAGCAACACTTAAGTAGCGCTATCAGGATCGTTGTCGATTCATCAAAAAACGGGTGCCCAATGGCATCCGTTTTTCTTTCCAGCATAGATTTTCTCCGGCCAGCTGCCAATGCCACTGAAGCGCCTGCTTATAGCGTCTGTTGCCGTCTTGGTATTTTCTGATTAATCATGCAAAAATTCCTAAGCGTCTGCATAATGATGCCAGGGATTTTTTTTATAACTATTGACCGGAAGAATTCTATGATAGACGCCTATTCCTGGCCCACACCCAACGGCCATAAAATCCATATCATGCTGGAAGAATGTGGCCTGGCATACCGCGCCATCCCTGTCGATATCGGTGCCGGCGACCAGTTCAAGCCTGATTTTCTGGCGATCTCCCCGAATAATAAAATTCCCGCGATCGTCGACTCTGATGGCCCGGATGGCAAGCCGATTGCGCTGTTTGAATCTGGCGCTATCCTGCTGTATCTGGCCGGCAAAGTCGGAAAATTTCTCGGCAATACCGACCGCGAAAAATATCAGACGCTGCAATGGCTGATGTTTCAGATGGGCGGTTTTGGCCCCATGCTGGGGCAAGCCCATCATTTCCGTATTTATGCGCCGGAAAAAATTGATTACGCTTATGACCGCTATACCAACGAGGCAAAACGGCTGTATGGCGTGATCGACAGACAGTTATCACAGCATGCCTACCTGGCCGGCGAAGACTACACAATCGCAGATATTGCCGTCTATGCGTGGGCACGCTCTGCGGCTAACCAGGGGATAGACTGGGCTGAGTTTCCTCATGCCAAACTCTGGTTTGACACCATCAGCGAGCGTCCTGCTGTGCAACGCGGGGTGAAGGTGCTGGCGGATTTACGCAAGCCGATTTCCGGTGATAAGGAAAAAGAAATTTTGTTTGGCAAGACCCAATACGCAAGGAAATAAAATAGTTATGCGACGACCTCCAGAAAAAATACATCAGAAACTTCATGCAGATGGCCTGAAGCTGGCCAACCTGTCGCTCGCGGTAGCCCAGTCGGCCAGCCGCATCGAAGATATCGCATGGCAGGCACAACTGGATACCATAGTCGCCAAAAATCTGGAACATCAGCACCAGAACGTGATTGATGCTGCAGCAGAACACTTGTTTATCACGCACCCGAACGCGTATGAAGTTCTGGTTGAGACGATGGAATCGATCAGCACATCGAGCCGCATCGAATACCGCGATACACAATACGATGTGCTATTGATGGCAGCGCCTGTGCTGGCCTGGAGCCGCTTTGAAATTGCGTCCGGGCCTATCCCCGAGGCAAGCCTGAGCGCGCTGCACGATAGCTGGACGCAATGCCTGCTATCGGAAGGCGCGCAATTGTGTGTATTGCCTATGCTGTATTCGATAGATCAGCTACCGCGCGACCATAGCAAAACGTATGCGCTGATGAAAAATACCGCGATTGACTTGCTCAAGGGAAGCCCTGCTTCAAGCACTCAGGAGCTGCCGAAAACCGTCCCATTCCTGGCCGACATCCGCTATCTGCTGGCAGTGGTCGTGGTTCCCGCCAATCAGCCATTGTTCCGCTGGCAAGCGATTCCGGCGCCCTACGATTGCGCGCAATCCAAAAGCGATATCCTCGCACTCTGGCGGGCGCAGGCCGAGCCATCGATCATGCGTTTATTGCCGGGCTGCGGGCTAGAGTTGCTATTGCCTGAGGCTTTTTACACGGCCTGCCGTGAGGCCGACATCCGCATCCGCCCAAGTTCAATTCGCTCGGCCATATTTTATCTGACGCAAATCTTAAGCATAGAAGCCAGTGATCTCAGCGCAATTATTGCGGGGTTCGGACTGGAGGAAAACCCTGGCCAGATCGATGAATACCGCATCGGATTTGCCTTAAAAAATGCGCCTGACATTATTTATGGCGTGGTGTGGCCGCTGTACCAGCAAGATGATCAAATGATTGCGATGGGCAATGCGGGCGATGACAACTTGCCCGGCGAGATACCGGCGCTGCTGACCGAATGCGGCATCACTGACGTACAAAAAATAGACGATATTTTTGGCATGGAGTTTTGCGATGACTGTGGCACGCCCTTGTTCGCGGACAGGGATGGTGATCTGGTGCATGCGGAGCTGCCGGAAGATGCGCCGCCACAAGGATCAGAACATTTTCATTAGCGTTTTACCGCCGATACCACCGATACCGCTATCCCTACAGGTGAGCATTACCTTATTGCTCACCGTCAAAAAGCCGCAAGCCGGCATGCCCATGACGCAATATCCATGCGCTTCTGCAGCCCATCATCGCTGCAAGGCGCATGGGTATTGCGTCATGGGCATGCTCATTTATAAGCGACATACCTGGCATAACTGAATTCAGCGACGAGCTTGCATACCGGCTTACCATCTGCGCCCGCGATGGTGGTGATGAGCGCATGATGGATTCCTATAGTCGAAGAACTTTGACAGCTGTATAAAGCCGCGCGCCCATTTTGGTTGACGGGCATGTTGCAAGCATCTGTTGCATAAATTCGCGTTATCTCCTGACCGCCAGGATTAATTCATCATTAATAAATCGATAAGCGATTATTGCATTCAGTGCTGGCAACACTCCTGGAGTGCGATTTCAAAATTTGCATTTGCCCGGCACAGCGATGAAAATTCATTGTACAATCACTTTGGAACGACCGTGCTTTTTTAGTGAATTACCTTCATTCACCAGTGCGTGCGATGAGAACCGTCAGACGTCATTGGCCATTGCCAGAAAGTCAGGAGACAAAATGGATTTAAACTATAGCGCCGGAGATCTTGCATTTCGCGACGAGGTACGCGCCTATCTCGATGCAAACCTACCTGCAGACCTGAAGCAAAAAGTCCTCAATCACAAGCGCATGTCCAAAGATGATTTTGTGCGCTGGCACAAAATCCTGGCAAAAAAAGGCTGGGTAGCGGCAGGCTGGCCAGTGCAATATGGCGGCACGGGCTGGAGCGCAACCCAGCGACATATCTTCGAAGAAGAATGTGCCTATGCTGGCACGCCGAGAATCATGCCATTTGGCGTGGCGATGGTGGCGCCGGTGATCATGGCGTTTGGCAATCAGGCGCAAAAGGACTATTACCTGCCGCGCATCTTGAATTGCGATGACTGGTGGTGCCAGGGTTATTCCGAACCGGGCTCAGGCTCGGATCTGGCTTCGCTTAAAACACGTGCCGAGCGTGTCGGCGATGACTATATCGTCAATGGACAAAAAACCTGGACGACACTGGCGCAACACGCTGACATGATTTTCTGCCTGGTGCGCACAGACACCTCAGTGCGCAAGCAGGAAGGGATTTCGTTCCTGCTGATCGACATGAAGACACCCGGCATCACGGTGCGCCCCATCATCATGCTGGACGAAGATCACGAAGTAAATGAGGTCTTCTTTGACAACGTCAAGGTGCCGGTGCAAAACCTGATAGGCGAAGAAAACAAGGGCTGGACTTACGCCAAGTATTTGCTCGGTCACGAGCGCACCAACATCGCTGCCGTAGGCTATGCGAAACGCGAATTGGCATTCCTGAAACGCGTCGCGACCGAACATCTTAAAAATGGCAAGCCGCTCATCGACGACCCGCTCTATGCAGCCAAAGTGGCCTCGCTGGAGATCGAGTTGATGGCGCTGGAAATCACGGTCCTGCGGGTGATTTCCCAGGACAGCGGCCGGCCAGGCCCGGAAGCGTCACTGTTAAAAATCAAGGGCACGGAAATTCAGCAAAGGCTGACCGAACTCATGGTCGAGGCGCTGGGTCCCTACAGCATGCCGTTTGATGTGGCGTTTATGGAAGGCCAGACCGAACACAGTGTGATGGACGATGATGATGCCGCTCCGCTGGCATCCTACTATTTCAATTATCGGAAAACCTCCATTTATGGCGGCTCGAATGAGATACAGAAAAATATCATCACCCAAATGATTTTGGGCTTGTGAACATCATCCGGAGATAAAAATGGATTTCAATTTAAGCCAGGAACAAACACAATTTGCCGATGCACTGCGCCGCTGGATAGAGAAAGATTACCACTTCGAACAGCGCAAACACATCATCAGCTCCGCTTCCGGTGTATCGCCGGGGGCCTGGAGCGCGCTGGCAGAACTGGGCGCGATGGCACTGCCGATTCCCGAAGCGCAAGGTGGCTTCAATGGTTCTGCCATCGATATGCTGGTCATCATGCAGGAGCTAGGACGCGGCCTGGTGATTGAACCGTATTTCGCTACGGTACTGGGCGCAGAGTTTTTAAAGAAATGCGGCGGACATGATGAGCTGCTGGAGCGCGTCGCTACCGGTGACATCAAAATGGCGGTAGCACTATCAGAAAAGCAATCGCGCCATGATTTATTCGATATCGCCGTCAGCGCCAGCAAAAACGCAGACGGCTATCTGCTGAACGGTGTCAAGACCATCGTCATGCATGGCGCACAAGCGGATCAACTGATCGTCTCGGCGCGCAGCAGCGGCGCACAGCGGGATATCGATGGCATCAGCCTGTTTCTGGTCGACGCCGCAACTGCAGGTATCACACGCAGCAACTATCGCACCATAGACGGTTTCCGCGCGGCTGACATCAGCTTCAAGCAGGTTCAGGTACCGGCCAATGCGCTCTTGGGCGAAGCAGGCCAGGCCTGGGATACGCTTGATGCAGTTGCCGATTACGGCATCACCTTGCTATGCGCCGAATCCATAGGAATCATGGAAGCGATTTTTGCTGCCACGCTTGATTATCTCAAAACCCGTCAGCAATTCGGCGTGCCTATCGGCAAGTTTCAGGCACTGCAACATCGCATGGCAGAGATGTTCATGGAGATGGAGCAAGCGCGTTCGATGGCAACACTGGCAGCAGTAAAAATGTCGTCCGACAATGCGGAAGAACGCCGCCGCACCGTTTCTGCCGCCAAGGCACGCATAGGCCAGGCCGCTCGCTTTATAGGGCAGCAAGCGGTACAGCTACACGGCGGCATGGGTGTCACCAACGAACTGCCGGCCGCACATATGTTCAAGCGCCTCACCATGATAGAGCTGTCGCTGGGCGATACCGATCACCATCTGGCACGCTTTGTCGCACAAGAGGGTTTCAGATCTGCGGCGTAACGGCAGAAATTAACCAATAAAAAGAAGGATAAAAATGACAGAGAAAATATACCAATGGTATTTCGAAGATTTCATTCCGGGCAAAGTGATCGAGCTGGGCCAGCGCACCGTCAGCGAAGAGGAAATCATCCACTACGCGACCCAGTTTGATCCGCAACCCTTCCATATCGACAAAGCGGCGGCAGGAGACTCGATTTTTGGTGGCGTCATCGCCAGCGGCTGGCATACCTGTGGCATGATCATGCGCCTGGTGGTGGATGGCTTTCTTAACGAATCGGCCAGCATGGGCTCGCCTGGGGTTGATGAGGTGCGCTGGATACTGCCGGTGCGCCCTGGAGATACCCTGAGCGTCACCGCGGAAACCCTAGACAGCCGAGCGTCCAGCTCGAAACTGGATCGCGGTGTCGTATTCACCATGTGGCGCGCGACTAATCAGAACGGCGACCTTGTATGCACCATCAAAGGCATGGGCATGTTCGGCCGCCGGCCACAATAAAGGAAGCAATATGCGTGAAATTCACAACCTGGCAGAACTCAAGACCCTGATCGGGCAAGAAGTGGCGGTCTCAGATTGGGTAGACATCTCGCAGGAGCGCATCAACACGTTTGCCGATGCCACTGGCGATCATCAATGGCTGCACGTAGACGTGGAGCGAGCCAAACGCGAATCGCCTTTCAAAGGCCCGATCGCGCACGGCTTTCTGACGCTATCCCTGCTGCCTATGCTGCTGGAAAACGCCATCCACATGACGGATGTCAAAATAGCGGTGAATTATGGCCTGAACAAGGTGCGCTTCCCTGCCCCGGTCTTGGTCAACAGCAGACTGCGCGCACGCTTGAAATTGCTTGAAGTCGAAGATATCACCGACGGCGCACAAATGATCTGGGAAGTCATCATCGAGCGTGAAGGCAGCGACAAGCCTGTGTGCGTGGCTGAATCGATTCTGCGCCGCTATTAATCAATATTTGATGTATTGATGAGGTACTGATAGCCCAAAGGGAAATTGCAGGGCGCGCGAGACAAAATGAAGATTGAAACGCAAGCGTTTTCAAAATTCAAAACCGCGCCCTGCCATCACCTACCGTTCATGCACTTTTTCAGCACATAATGCCTGTAAGCCGCATGTGACATGCGTTACCAACAGGGCATTATGAGATTTCTGAACCGAAAAATTAGATTACGCATGCCATAACGAGACAGCAAGAACAAGTATTATTGAGTATCCCATCGACAAAACGGATGCTTAAACAAATTTGCATTCGCATAGCGCCTGTCATGACTCACCTCTTGTCCTACCCACTCAGGCTGAGCAAATGCCTGGGTTTCGGACTCAAGCTCAATCTCGGCCACGACCAGTCCAGTGTTTTCGTCGAAGAACTCGTCGACTTCCCAGACAAAACCGCCAAAGGGAATCCGATAGCGGTTTTTTTCTATTAACGGCTTTTCGCAAAGACCATCCAGCAGCTGCCGGGCATCCTCCAAAGGGATAGGGTATTCCCACTCACCGCGAGAAATACCCTCAGTCTTGCCTTTGATCGTCAGCATGGCACTCTCGCCTTCTATGCGCACGCGAACGATGCGTCCAGGATCAGAACAAATATATCCCTGGCGCATGAACACAGCCTGCCCTTGCTGTTTCCAGTCATCGCCGACAACCAGAAACTTGCGTTCTATTTCTATGCCCATATGGTTTCATTACTTGCTTAAGGAGCTCAGGATAGGTTGCAGCATGGCCTCGCCCAGTTTCATGCTGCGCTGGCCATCCCAGCCCACTTCGGTATCGGGCAAATTGTCATTATCCTTAAATGGCATCTCCAAAGTCAGCGACACACACTTAAATTGATGACCGACAAACTTGGATGCCAGCTTCAGCATATCCTCGTTATATTTGCTCGCTTCGTAACCGACGGCTGTCTGAAAATCAGGGCTGGCTGCCACGAAATTATCGACGAACGCCTGTTGCTCTTTTTTTTGCTGTTCGCTAAAACCATCCAGCATCTCGCTACCCGCAACAAAAACATAGGGCAAAGCTTCGTCACCATGTATGTCTAAAAACAAATCACAGCCTGTCTCAAGTATCTTATTTTTAACAAAATAAACTTCAGGGCTAGTCTCAATTGATGGCGTCATCCACTCTCGATTAAGATTGGCGCCAGCCGCATTGGTACGCAGGTTACCGCGCACAGAACCATCCGGATTCATGTTCGGCACGATATACAGCACGGCCTTTTCCAGAATGCGGCGTGCAACCGGATTGGCAGGGTCAAGCAAGGCATTTAATGTTCCCTCGACCAGCCACTCCGCCATCGATTCACCCGGATGCTGGCGTGCGATGATCCATACCTTTTTCTTCGCCGCTGGATTACCAACGACCAGCACATTCAGATCACGCCCATCAACAGTATTGCCCAGATCCAGCACCCGCGCCAGGCCGGATTGCTCCGCACTGCCCAACAAAGCCAGATGACGCTCCCAGCTATAAGGCTCAAAGTAGGCGTAATACACACTATCAAATTCTGGTTCGTGATGTATCGTCATCACCTTGCCGTCAAACTCAGTGTCAACACGGAACCAGTTTTCTCTATCGTAACTGGCAACAGCCTGATAGTTTTCCCAGCCTTTGGCATAGGTCGCGTCCCCTGCATTCAAGATGCGGATAACCGCAGCCTGATCACGCGCTCCCTGCAATCTGAAATAAAACCACTGCATAAAATCCGCGTGCGAATCTTTACGTAAATTTAACTCGATCTCCCCAGCATGCTCAGCACGCACCACCTCGATCGCACCGGCGTCGAAATTTTGGCTAATTTTTATTGTCATAGTTCTCTTTTAAAAATTTAACAACACAACACACTTCCAGACTGCAAATTTCACAGAGTGCGTATTGTCACAGTTTTTTAAGAATATTGAAAATATTTTGATCAAATTTTTACAAGTCGAGTTGAAACATTTTTCATTTTCAAAAATCGAACACTACAGGGATTTTTTATTGGCAAAATTTAGATATATCGACTATAATTTTTGGCTCAGTGTCGGGGCGTAGCGCAGCCTGGTAGCGTACATGCATGGGGTGCATGGGGTCGGAGGTTCGAA
>CXWL01015201.1_pt1 | contig 52642 bp, 52 predicted proteins | sample 590931 | NCBI WGS metagenome assembly CXWL01 (sample SAMEA3498368, study PRJEB10139) | groundwater metagenome | biome: water well; material: biofilm material | place: Germany | collected 2015-04-27 | reverse complement strand
GGTTTCGCGCTGGCCGCACTCGCAGGTGCGGCCAGCGCCGCCGGCGCCGCCGAGGCGCGCCTGGCCGAGATCGAGCGCACGCTGCGCGGCCGGCCTGAAGAGGCCTTGCAGGCGCTGGCCGAAGTGCTGCCCGGCAGCACCGGCGCCGACCGCGTGCAAGCCCTGCTGCTGCGCGGCGCCATGCTCACCCGCGTGCCCGACGCCGCCGCCGTCGAGCAGACCGCGCTGGAACTCGAGCGCATGGCCAACGCCGAGCACGCGCCGCTGGCCAGCGCGGTGGCGGGGCTGCTGCGCGCGCGCATGCTGGCGCGCGACGGTCCGCTGGGGCGCGCCGACCGCGTGCTCGCCGAGGCCCTGCTGCGCCTGCCGGCCGATGCGCCCGCCGGCCTGCGGCTGCGCTTCATCGACGCCCAGGCCAGCGTCAAGCAATCGCTGGGCAAGCTCGACCAGGCCGTCGCGCTGTACCAGGCCAGCGTCACGCTGGCCGACCAGGTGGCCCCGGCCTGGCGCCGTGCCGAGCAGCGCAGTTGGCTCGCTTATGCGCTGTTCCAGGCCCAGCAGGGCGAGCGCGCGCTGGACGTCAACCGCGAGTCGGCGGCGCTCGCCCGCCAGGCCGACGACGCGCTGGCGCTGAGCAGCGCGATGACCACCGATGCCATCATCTACGGCGCCATGGGCCGCTACGACGACGAGTTGCGCGCCGCCAGCGCGGCGATCGACCTGGCCCGCCGCGCCGGCGCCAAGCGCGCCGAGGTGCTGGCGATGGCCAACCTGGCCGATTTCTATCTCAAGCGCGGCGACCACGCCACCGCCCTCAGCCTGTCGCGCCAGGCGCTGCCGCTGGCGCGCGAGGTGCGCGACCCGACCAGCGAATCGGTGGCCCTCACCAACGCCGGGCTGGCCCTCATCGCACTGAAGCGCCACGACGAAGGGACGCGGCTGGTGCGCGAGGCGCTGCTGATCGAAGAGCGCGCCGGCGCGCTGACGCAGATGTCGGCGATCCAGGAAGAATTCGGGCTGACGCTGGAAAAGTCCGGCCACCTGCGCGAAGCGTGGGCGGCGCTGAGCGAGCACCGACGCCTGGCCGACGAAGTCTTCCAGCGCAAGCACCAGCAGGCCGTGCTGGAGCTGCAGGAAGGCGTGGATGCCGAGCGCCGACAGCGCGACCTGGCCCTGCTGCACACCGAAATGGGCCTCAAGGAGGCCCAGCTCCTGGGCCGCGACCTGCAGCACCGCCTGTGGGCCGTGGGCATCACCGCCGGCGTGCTGCTGCTGGCCGTGGTGGCCGTGCTGCTGCGGCGCGTGCGGCGCAGCAATGCGCAACTCAAGAGCAGCAACGCGCTGCTCAAGGTGGCCAGCGAGTGCGACCCCCTCACCGGCCTGGCCAACCGCCGCCACTTCCTCGCCGTGATGCAGCAGATTGCGGCCGAGGGCGGCTGCTTCGAGGGCTCGCTGCTGCTCATCGATATCGACCACTTCAAGCGCATCAACGACCGCCACGGCCACGCCGCCGGCGATGCCGTGCTGGTGGCGCTGGCGCAGCGCCTGCGCACCGCACTGCGTGGCGTGGACCTGATCGTGCGCTGGGGCGGCGAAGAGTTCCTGGTCGTCGCGCGCACGCTGCCGCGCGAGCAGGTGGAGACGCTGGCGCATCGGCTGCTCGGGGCCATCGGCGGCGAGCCGGTGCGCCATGGCGGTGCGGATATCGCCGTCACGGCGTCGATCGGCTTTGCCACCTTCCCGCTGCAGCCCGCGCTGCGCCCGCTGACCTGGGAGCGCGCCATCGATCTGGTGGACACCGCCATGTACCTGGCCAAGGCGCACGGCCGCAACCGCGCCTATGGCGTGCGCTCGCTCGACGACGAAGGTGCCGAGACCACCGCGCAGGCCAGCACGCTGGAGAGCGCCTGGCGCGACGGCCGCGCCGAGCTGGCCCACCTGGCGGGGCCGCAATGAGGCGTGGCGCGTGGTTCGCCGTGCCCCTGCTGCTGGCCTCGCTGGCACAGGCACAGCCCGCGCCCGGCGCCGCCAGCCCGGTGCTGGCCGCCCTGTTGGCCGAGGTGGATGGCCACGTGCAGGCCGGCTACGACCAGCCCGAGCGCGCGCTGGCCGCGCTGGCCGCGCTGGCCTTGCGCGGCCCGGCCAGCGCCACCGACCAGCGCGTGCTGCTGCTCGGCCGCGGCCTGGTGGCAGCCGCTGCCGGGCGCGGCCCGGAGACCGCCGATGCGCTGGCCGCCCTCACCCGCCTGGGCAGCGAACCGCTGGCCGCCGGCGACGCCGCCCTGGTGCGCGCCACCCTGTCCGACACCCGGGGCGACACCGGCCCGGTGCTGGCCGCGGCGCAGGAGGCACTGAAGATCTACCGCCAGGCCTGCCCCGCCGACCCCGGCTGCGACCACCGCTCCAGTTGGCGCGCAATCTACCTGCTGGCGCGCCACGACGCCCGCCGCGGGCACAGCAGCAGCGCGCGCGAGCATGCGCTGGCCGCTGCCGAGCTGGCGCGGGCGGCCGGAGACAGCGCGCGCCAGGCGCTGGCACTGGCCGCCGCGGCCGACCTCAGCAACGACCTGCGCGATAGCGCCGCCGAGCAGCGCCTGTTCGGCCAGGCGCAACGGCTGGCCCGGCTGGAAGGCTCGCCGGCGCTGCTGGCACGCATCCGCCTCTATGAGACCAAGCTGCTGCAAAGCCGCACCGACACCGAGGGCGCCCGCCTTGCCGCCGAGGCCGGCATCGCGCTGGCGCGGCAGGCCAACTCGCCGCGCATGGTGGCGGTGCTGCTCACGAATCTGTCCGATATCCACGTCAAGGCAGGCCGGCCGCGGGCGGCCCTGCAGGTGGTGGAACAGGCACTTGCCATCGCGCGCCAGCACGGCGACCGCCGCACCGAGCGCGTGCTCATGCACAACGCCGCGCTGGCCCGCGTGGCGCTGGGCCAGACCGAGGTCGCCCGGCGCACCGTGGACGAACTGCTGGCGGCCTACGCCGCGGCGGGGGCGGCCGCCTCCGAGGTCACGGTGCTGCGTGAATTTGCCGACGCCTTTGCCGCCGCAGGTGACCTGGCCACCGCGCTCAACCTCTACCACCGCGAGCGCAAGCGGGCCGCCGAGATCATGACCGCCAACCGCGACACCGCGCTGGCCGAGCTGCGCGCACGCTACGACCGCGAGGCCCAGCAACGCCAGCTCGACCAGCTCGGGCGCGAGAGCACGCTGATGACGGCGCAGCTCGCCAACCGCGCCGCGATGCAGAAGGTGTGGATCGGCAGCGCCGTGGTGCTGGCCCTGGCCACGCTGCTGGTCGCGCTGCTGTACAAGCGCGTGCGCCAGATCAACCTGCGCCTGGCGCACAACCACGCCTTCCTGCGCGCCCAGAGCCAGCGTGACCCGCTCACCGGCCTGGCCAACCGCCGCGGCCTGCACGACGCCGCCCAGGCGCAGCAGGTGGTGCAGGAGTTCGCGGGCGCGCTGCTGCTGGTGGATATCGACCACTTCAAGCATGTCAACGACGGCCATGGCCACGCCGCCGGCGACCTGGTGCTGGTGGAGGTGGCGCGCCGCCTGGCCGAGGTGGTGCGCGCCGACGACCTGGTGGTGCGCTGGGGTGGCGAGGAATTCCTGATCTATATGCCCGGCGTCGGCTCGGCGCCGGCGCAGGCCCAGGCGCTGGCCCAGGTGCTGGCGCAACGCGTGCTGCAGGCGGTGGGTGGCGAGCCGGTGGCCTTGCCGCAGCAGGCCTTGCGCGTCAGCGTCTCGGTGGGCTACGGCTGTTTCCCGCTGCCGCCGGCAAGCCTGCCATTGACGCTGGAGCAGGCCATCAACCTGGCCGATATGGCGCTCTATACCGCCAAGAGCCAGGGCCGCAACCGGGCCATCGGCATCAACTCGGCACTCGCCAGCGATGCCAGCGCGCTGCGCCGCATCGAAGCCGATTTCGACCAGGCCTGGCACGAGGGACGGGTGACCTTGCAAACCACGCCGGGGCCCCAGGTCGCGGCGGCCCCGGCAGCCACCCGCCCGGCCGCCCTGACCGCCTGAAAGCGCCCCCAGGCCGACGACATACGTCGTCCGCCCCCCTAGGGGGATGAGCAAAGTAACCAAGTGACATTTGCTCATGAGGCCCCGGTGAAGTAATGCAAATCCGGCGCCCGCGCCCGGATGCCAGGCGTCGAGCCGTGACAATGACGGCATGCTGTCCGCTCTGAAACTGCGCCGCGCGCTGGCGCCGTGCCTGCTGCTGGCCGCCACGGCGGCGCTTTCGCAAACCCCGGGCCCGCGCGCCGCGGCGGCCGCTTCGGCGCCGGCCAGCGCGGCTTCGGCGCCGGCCGGCGTGACGCAGCAGGTCGAGGTCACGGGCGGGCGCGTCGCCGATACCGACCAGCGCCGCCTGTCCACCGCCGCCAAGATCGTGATCGGGCGCGAGGAGATCGAAAAATTTGGCGATGCGACGCTCGGCGAGGTGCTGCGCCGGCTGCCCGGCGTGACCACGCCCGGCGCACCGGGCCGTGGTGGCGCGCCGCGCATGCGCGGGTTGGGCGGCGGCTACACCCAACTGCTGATCGACGGCCAGCGCGTGCCGCCGGGCTTCAGCCTGGAGTCGCTCACGCCCGAGCAGGTCGAGCGCATCGAGGTGCTGCGCGCCCCCACCGCCGAGACCGGCGCGCGGGCCGTCGCCGGCACCATCAACATCATCACGCGCGAAGGTTTCAAGCGCCGCATCAACGACCTGCGGCTGGGCTTCGGCTATGAAAACGGGGCCACCACGCCGGGCATCTTCTGGACCCACAACGACAACGCGGGCGCGCTGACCTACAGCCTGTCCACCGGCGTCTTCCACAACCGGCGCCGCTCGGCGGGCGAGAGCGAGACGAGCCTCGTCGATCTGGCCAGCGGCGATATCACTGAACTGCAAACCGGGCACAGCGCAGGCACCGAGCAGCGGCGCGGCATGCATCTTTCGGGGCGCCTGCAGTGGCGCCTGTCGGAGACCGGCGACATGCTCGTGCTGATGCCCAACGTGGTCTTCAACGAAGGCACTTCCGCGCGCCAGTCCAGCCTGCTGCAGGCGCTGCCGGCGCCGCCCGCGCTGCCGCTCTACGACCTGGCGCAGCAAGACGGCAACAGCCGCTTCCTGATGGCCCGCGTCAACAGCCAATGGCGCCAGCGCCTGTCCAGCGCCACCCGCCTGGAGCTCAACGGCGGCGTCGGGGCGTGGCGCTCCAGCAGCGCCAGCGTGCGCGAGGAATTTCGCCTGGGCCAGGCCACGCCGCTGCGGCGCAACGACAACGATGCCCGCACGCGCGAGACCTCGGGCAACCTGACGCTCAAGCTGGCCAGCCTGCTCGGTGGCAAGGAGGCCCAACCCGGCAGCGAGCACAGCCTGGTCAGCGGCGCCGAGCTCGAAGCCGTCAAGCGCAACGACACCCGCCTCTCGCTGCAGGACGGCGTGGCGCTGCTCACCGACTTTGGCGACAACCTGCAGGCCAGCAGCCTGCGCCTGGCGGCCTATGCGCAGGACGAGTGGAACCTGACGCCGCAGTGGGCCGTGCACGCCGGCCTGCGCTGGGAAGGCATCACCACGCGCGGCGATGCCGGCGATGGCACGCGGCCGCAGAACCGCAGCAACGTCTGGACGCCCCTGGTGCACCTGCTGTGGAAGCCCGACCCCAAGGTGCGCGACCAGGTGCGCCTGAGCCTGACGCGCAGCTACCGCGCGCCGTCGGTGAGCCAGCTGATCGCGCGGCCGAGCATCAACGGCCGCTTTCCGCCCGCCGTGGCCAACGAGCCCACCAGCCCCGACAGCGCCGGCAACCCGACCCTGAAGCCCGAGCTCGCCGGCGGCCTGGACCTGGCCTTCGAGCGCTATCTCGAAGGCGGCGGCCTGCTCAGCGCCAACCTCTTCTACCGCCGCATCAGCAACCTCATGCGCAATGTCACCGCGCTGGAGACGGTGTCNNTACCGCTCGCACGTGCAGGGCATCCCCGGCCCCGACAACCGGCTCGACAGCCAGGCCCCGGCGAGCGCCAATTTCGGCGCCGATTACCGCCTGCGCGGCACCCCGCTGACGCTGGGCGGCAATCTCAACTGGGTGCCGGGCTATCACGCCCAAGGCGCCGCCGACCGCAGCAGCACGGTCAGCCGCAAGACCGTCTTCGATGCCTTCGGCCTGTGGACCTTCAGCCCCGAGGCGGGGCTGCGCCTGCTGGCCAGCAACCTGGCGCCGCGCAGCTACGAGAGCAGCACCGAATTCACCACCGCCACCGCACGCGAGACGGCGCGCAGCTGGGGGCCCAGCCATGCCAACTGGCAACTGCGGCTCGAGCTCAAGCTGTAGCTGCGGCAGCACCGATATCCTGGCGCGTGCGCCGGCGCCCGGGTTCCAGCGTGCTTTCGGCCAACCTTCCGCGGTGGACAACAAGCCGGGCGCGTGCTTCAGTCTGGCGCCAGCACATACCGGTTGCGGCCGTGCATCTTGCCCTGTAGCAGGGCGTGGTCGGCGCGCTCGGTGGCGCTGATCAGGTCGTCGTCGGCACGCACGCGGGCCAGCCCGAGGGTCACCGTCAGGCGCAGCGTGACGCCCGACGCCAGCGCCAGCGGCGCCGCGCCCACCGCCTCCAGCGCGCGCGCCGCCAGCACCTCGACCCCCGGCGGCTCGCGGACCAGGAACAGGGCCAGGAATTCCTCGCCGCCGAAGCGGATCAGCACATCGGTGTCGCGCATGCAGGCGCCGAGCTGGCGCGCCAGGTGGCGCAGCGCCTGGTCGCCGACGCCGTGGCCATGGGTGTCGTTGACCGACTTGAAGTGGTCCACATCGATCATTGCCAGCCACAGCTGCGCCCCCGCGCGGCGGGCGTCGTTGCGGCGCAGCGCAAACGTATATTCCAGCCCGTGGCGCAGGGGCAGGCCGGTCAGCAGGTCGCGGTGCGTGGCGGCCTCGGCGACGTGCTCGCGCAGCTTGTTCAGCCGCGCCACCATCTCGCTCTGGGCCAGCTCGTAGGCCTGCAGGTCGGGGGCGGCGGCGGTGCTGCCGTGCAGCACGCTGCCGCAGAGCCTGCGCACGGCATCGTGCATGGTCTGGTGCGATGCGTCGATCTGCTGCACCAGCGCGGCATCGAAAGTATCCAGCTGCGCACGATGGCGATAGAACCACTGGCCGAAGCGGCACAGCGTATGCGCGTTGGGGCGCAGCACGTCGTCGCCCGGTGACTCGCGCAGCAGGGCGCAGCGCAGCAGCCGCTGGTTCCACGCCAGGTGCGCCTCGATGCCCCGGTCGATGCCTTCGAGCAGGCTGTCGGGCGCGGGCCGCGTCGCGGTGGGCACGTCGTCGGTTGCCATGGGCCAAAGTATCGGCGTTTGTGCCGCGCACTTAAAGAGTGCATGAGTGGGCCGCCAGGACTTATGCTGCGCGGCGCCGCCGACTTGCCAACCCCCGCCCAGCCGTTACAGCCGCTACAGCCGACACCATGGCCGACCGCCCTGCCGACCCCGCCGCTGTTTCGTCGATGGATCGCCTGCGCGCCCTGCAGGGCAGCGCGCCGGCGGTGATCGCCATGCTGCTGGTGCTGATCTTCGTCGGCGAGACTCTGGTGATGGGCGCGCTCGAGGCCTGGCTGCCCAAGGAGCACAACTTCTGGGTCGAGGCGCTGATCGACGCCGCAGTGCTCACCTTGATCTGCACCCCGTTCGTCGTCTTCGTGGTGCGCCGCCTTCGGCGCCGCAGCCGGCTCGCCCTGCGCGCGCTGGATATCGCCCGCGACGGCTACATGGTCGTCGACGTGCGGGGCCGGATCCTGGACGTCAATGTTGGTTACGCCGGCATGTCGGGCTACACCCGCGCCGAGCTGCTGGGCATGCACATCAACGATCTCGATGCGCTGGAAACGCCGGCCACCACACGGGCACGCATCGCGCAGGTCATGGCCACCGGCTACGCGCGCTTCGACACCCGCCACCGCCACCGGGACGGCAGCCTCCTCGACGTCAACGTCACCAGCACCTGGCTCGTCGATCTGCAGTGCTTTGTCACCTTCGTGCACGACATCAGCGAGCGCCTGCGCGTGCACGCCGCGCTCGCGCGCACCGAGCGGCGCGCGTCCGACCTGATCGACAGCGCGATGGACGCCATCATCAGCATCGATGCCGACCAGCGCATCGTGCTCTTCAACCGCGCTGCGGAGCAGGTCTTTGGCATCTCTGCCGAGGCCGCGCTGGGCAGCCCGCTGGAGCGATTCGTGCCGGTGGCCGCACGCGAGCGCCACCGCAGCCACGTGGCGGCGTACGCCGCGCACGGGCACACCGGCCGCCTGAAGGGCACGATCCAGCCGTTGACAGGCCTGCGCGCCGATGGCCGCGAATTCCCGGTCGAGGCATCGATCTCGCGCATCGAGACCGATGCCGGCCCGCTGATGACCGTCATGCTGCGCGACGTCACCGAACTGCAAGCCGCGCGCGAAGAACACGCCGCGCACCAGGCACGCAGCGGGTTCCTCTCGCGCATGAGCCATGAGCTGCGCACGCCGCTGAATGCCGTGCTCGGCTTTTCGCAGCTGCTGCGCCAGGATACGCAGGCACCGCTGTCGGCCAGCCAGCGCGGCCATGCCGAGCGCATCCAGCAGGCCGGCGAGCACCTGCTGGCCCTGGTCAACGATGTGCTCGACCTCTCGCGCATCGAATCGGGGCAGATCCAGGTCTTGCTGGAGCCGTTGAATGCGGCCGCGTTGGCCGACGAGGCGCTGGGCATGCTGGCCGGGCTGGCACACGCGCACCAGGTGACGCTGCGGCTGGCGGAGGATGGGCACGCGGCGCCGCCCTGGGTGCAGGCCGATCGATTGCGGCTCAAGCAGGTGCTGCTCAACCTGCTCAGCAACGCCATCAAATACAACCGCGCCGGCGGCGATGTGGTGCTGGGCTGGCAGCAAGAGGGCGCGCACTGCCGGCTGCGCATCGCCGACACCGGGCGCGGCATGAGCCCCGAACAACTGGCGCACCTGTTCGAGCCCTTCAACCGGCTGGGCGCCGAGCGCTCGCCGGTCGATGGCACCGGCATCGGCCTGGTGGTGGCGCGCGGCCTGGCGGAGTTGATGCAGGGCCGGTTGTCGGTCGACAGCACCGTCGGCCACGGCACCGTGGTCACGCTGACATTGCCCGGCAGCGCGCCGCCCGCCAGCGTGCCGGCGCCGGCGCTGGCCTGGCGGCCGAGCCGCCATGCGCCGCTGGAGGGCAGCCTGCATGTCTTGTATGCCGAAGACAACGAGGTCAATGTCGAGCTCGTGCGGGCCATCGTCGGCCTGCGCCCGGGGGTCACCCTGCACGTGGCCCCCACCGGCGCACAGGCCCTGGCGCTGGCCCGGCGCGACCCGCCCGACCTGCTGTTGCTGGACATGCACCTCGGCGACATGACCGGCCTCGAGGTGGCGCAGGCACTGCAAGCCGACCCCGTCACCGCCGACATCCCGCTGGTGGCGCTGTCGGCCGATGCGCTGCCGCAGCAGATTGCCACCGCGATGGCACACGGCTGCGTGGCCTACCTCACCAAGCCCATCGACTTCGGCGCCCTGCTGCGCCTGCTGGACGACGCGGCAGCAGGCTGATCGGTGCCGCGGCGTCGGGGATCGCCGCTCTAGCCCTCAGCTCACGCGCCCCAGCACCGCCTTCATCCGCCGCAGCATCGGCGTCACCACCGGCACCGTGAGCATGGTGCTGGCCACCGCCATCAGCAGCAGCGCGGTGAAGGTCTCGCTGGTGATGATCTGCTTGTCGAGCAGCACATTGGCAAAGATGATCATGATCAGCGCCTTGGTCTGCAGCAGCCAGCCGATCAGCGAGGCCTCGCCTTTTTGCCAACCCAGCACTTTGCCGGCGAGGTGGATGCCGGCCAGCTTGCCGGCCACGCTGGCCACCAGCAGCCAGGCGGCGGCGATGAAGATCGCCGCGCCACCGTACTCGCCACCAATCGCCCAGTTGGTGCGCAGCCCCGTGCTCAGGAAGAAGACCGGCATCACCACCAGCAGCACGTGATGGCGCAGCAGGTCCATCTGCTTCTGGTCGAACCAGTGCGAGTCCATGATCGCGCCGGCCAGGAATGCGCCGACCATGAAGTGCAGGCCCGACCAGTCGGCGCCCAGGCCGCAGGCGGCCAGCCAGATCAGCCCGGCGTACCAGCGGTCGCGCTCGGGCAGCCAGACCATCAGCTTCCTGAAGGCCACGCCGACGACCGCAAAGGCCAGCAGAAACGCCGCCTGCTTGCCGACCCGCTGCCAGTCGAGCAGGATCACCGCCAGCACGCCCCAGATGGCCACGTCGTCCAGGCTGGCGTAGCGCAGGATGCGCTGGCCGATGGGCTGGCGCAGGATGTCGAGCTTCTCCATCAGCAGGATCAGGATCGGCAGCGCCGTCACCGCGCACGACATGCCCACGCCCAGCACGAACTGCCAGGTCAGCGCCTTCGGGCCCATCCAGCCCGGCACCGCGAGCATGGCCACGGCGGCGGCGCAGCCCAGCGCCAGTGGCATGCCCAACGCCAGCCCGGCGGTGATGCCGCTTTCGCGCCGATAGACCCAGGCCTGGCGCAGGTCGAGCTCGATGCCGGCGATCCAGACGAACACCATCACCGCCCACCAGGCGATGCCGTTGAGCGATTGGATGACCGCCGGCGTGAAGACGAAGGCGTAGTAGTCGGGCAGCGCCGCGCCCAGCACGCCGGGGCCGAGCAGGATGCCGGCAATGATCTGCACCACCACCAGCGGCGCCCAGTAGTCGGTCTTGCCCAGCCGCCACACCAGGTAGGGCAGGGTGAAGATGATCAGCATCGCGATGAGGAAGAGTTCTGTCGTATTCATGGTCAGACCCGGATATAGAGGCGCCGCCTGTCGAGCCAGCAGGCCAGCAGCCCGTAGCACGCGAGGTTGGCGGCGGCGAAGAGAAGCGAGCCCAGGCGCGGGTCGCCGCCGAGGCCGGCGAAGACCGTCTTGTACAGCCACGGCAGCGGTGACAACCACTCGGGCGTGCCGTCGGCCCGTGTGCCGTCCTGCCAGCGCCACAGCGCCAGCACGCGCGGCACCAGGCCGCTGGCCACGAAGACGAAGAGCGCGTTCTTGCCGAAGGCCTCGAAGAACGCGACCCAGCCGCGCTGCTCGGCCGGCCGCTGGCGGATCTCGACGATGTGCATCAGCAGCGCCAGCGCCATCATCGCCAGCGCGGTGGTGTGCAGCACGTAGCTCGACGTCCACAGCTTCTTGTTCAGCGGCATCGCCAACTGCCATGCATAGGCGGCCGCCAGCAGCACCGCGGCCCACAGCAACAGCCGCGCGACGAGCTCGGCGCTCGGGCGGCTGCGCCCGATCATCTCGCCCACCCACCAGCCCAGCAGCACCTGCGCGATGGCCGGCATCGTGCTCGCCAGGCCCTCGGGGTCGAAGGGCACGCCTTCGCCCCGGTAGAGGTGATTCGAGCCGAGCAGCGCGCGGTCCAGCGCGGTGCCGAAATGGCCTTCCAGGCTGTACGGGTCGGGGCCCTGCGCAAAGACCACGCAGGCGGCCCAGTAGCCCGCCAGCAGCAGCGCCGCCGCGGCCAGTGCACCGCGCCGCCCGGCCAGCCAGACGATGGCCGCCGCCGCGCCGAAGCACAGGGCAATGCGCTGCAGCACGCCCATCAGGCGCAAGGTGTCCCAGTCGCGCAATCCGAGTTCGCCGGCGGCGCCCCAGCGCACGAAGGGGCTGGCGTTGAGCAGCAGGCCGATCGCGAAGATGAGCGCCGTGCGCTTGAGCACGCGCAGCCAGAACGCGCGTGCCGGGCCCGCCTGCTGCGCCGGCATCACCAGCGCCAGCGCATTGCCCACCGCGAACAGGAAGAACGGGAACACCAGGTCGGTGGGCGTGCAGCCGTGCCACGGTGCGTGCGCCAGCGGCGCGTAGAGGTGGCTCCAGCTGCCGGGGTTGTTGACGAGGATCATCAACGCCACCGCGGCACCGCGAAAGACGTCGAGCGAGCGCAGCCGTGCGGCGCTCACGCCAGCGCGTCGTGCACGTTGCCGTCGGCGGCGTCGAGCCGGCGTGTGGCCTCGCTGGCATCGACCCCCGCGCGCAGCATCACGATGGCCACCTTGACGCTGGCGCCGCTGGCGGCGAGCGCCGCCTGCGCCACCTCCGCGCTGGCCCCGCTGGCGCGCATCGTCAGGCGCAGCGCGCGCCGCACCAGCTTGGCATTGGTGGCGCGCAGGTCAACCATCAGGTTGCCATAGACCTTGTGCAGCCGCACCATGACCGCGCTGCTGAAGGTATTCAGGGCGATCTTCTGCGCCGTGCCGGCTTTCAGGCGCGTGCTGCCCGAGATGACCTCGGGACCAGTGTCGAGGACGATGCCGATCTCGCACGCCGCGGCCAGTGGGGCGCCGGGGTTGTTGACGATGCCGATCGTCAGCGCCCCGGCCGCGCGCGCCGCCGCGGCCGCCCCCAGCGCGTAGGGCGTGGCCCCCGAGGCCGCCAGCAGCAGCACCACATCGTGCGCCGTGGGCGTGAGCGCGCGCAGGTCGGCGCCGCCCTGCGCGGCGTCGTCCTCGGCGCCCTCCACGGCGACGAACATCGCGCCCGCACCCCCCGCCAGCAGCGCCAGCGCACGCTCGCGCGGCCACGAGAAAGTCGGCAGCAGCTCGACGCTGTCGAGCACGCCCAGCCGGCCGCTGGTGCCGGCCCCGACATAGACGATGCGGCCGCCCGCGCGCAGGCGCGGCACGGCCGCGTCCACGGCCTGCGCGAGCGGCGCCGCGGCGGCGCGCACGGCCTGCGCCGCCAGCGCCTGGTCGGCCACGAAGGCTGCCACCAGCGTAGCGCTGTCGTAGCGGTCGAGCTGCGCGTGCTCGGGGTGCGGTTGTTCGGTCTTCAAGGGGCTCATCGCTGCAACCTCCGGCAATGCTGTGGATTCAGGGCCATCGGACGATGGCGTGTGGACTCAGTTGGCCGACGCGATCAACGGCGCTCACCGCCAGCGCCGTGGCGCCGTTCACGGCGATGCTGCGCTCGCCCGCCGGCAGAACCTCGAAGTGCCAGGCGCCAGCGACCTGCCGCCACAGCGCCCAGCGCGCCGGCGGCGGGCCGGCTGCCGGCACGATGACGACGCGCGCCGTATCCAGTCGCACCAGCAGCGGCGGCGCGGGTGGCGGCGCATCGGCCAGCCAGGGCGTGGCCGGCACCAGCGCCGGTTGCGCATACGGCCCCTGCCGCAGCAGCGTGGCGATGCCGTCGCGGTCTTGCATCAGCGCGACCATGCTGAAGTGGATGTGCCCGGTGCTCGCACCGCCCGCGCTGCGCGTGCGCTGCAACGCCACCTGGTCCAGCACCTCGCGCGCCGGCCAGGCGCGCGGGCCCGCCACCGAGCCCGGCTCGCCGCGCGTGACCTGGCTCGTGAAGAGCCCCGGCCAGAGGTGCCGCCGGGCGCTGTTTTCGCCGATCCAGTAGTCCAGCAGCGGCGCGAACTCCTGGCCCACGCGGTCGATCGGCCAGTAGAGCTGCGGCGCCAGGTAATCGAGCCAGCCGTTGGCCAGCCAGCGCTCGACATCGGCATACAGCTTGTCGTACTGGCTGAAGCCGGTGATGCCGGCGGGCCGCCGGTCGGGCCGGCCCAGGCCGAACGGGCTGATGCCCAGCCGCACCCACGGCTTGATCTCGTGCACCGTGCGGTGCAGGGCCTGCACCAGCGCATCGACATGGGCGCGGCGCCAGTCGTCGCGCGCCAGCAGGCCGCCACCCAGGCGGTAGCCGGCCCAGGCCTCGTCGTCCGGGAACGGCATCTCGACACCGTCCACCGCCACCGGGTAGGGGTAGAAATAGTCGTCGATGTGCACGCCGTCCAGGTCGTAGCGGCGCAGCACATCGGCCACCACGGCCAGCGTATGGGCGGCGGCGGCGGGCTCGCCGGGGTCCATCCACAACAGCTCGCCATAGCGCTTGACGAGCGCCGGCTGGCGCAGCGCCAGGTGCGGCAGCGCGAGCGAGGATTTCGCCGACGAATGGCGCGCACGGTACGGGTTGAACCAGGCATGCAGCTCCAGGCCGCGGCGGTGCGCCTCCTGCACCCAGTAGGCCAGCGGATCCCAGGCCGCCTCATCGGCCGCCGCGGGCGCGCGGCCTTGCTCGCCGCTGAGATATTCGCTCCACGGCTCCAGCGCCGACGGGTAGATCGCATCGCCCGCCGGGCGCACTTGCAGGATCAGCGCATTCAGGCCCAGGGCGCGCGCGACGTCGAGCATCGCGCTGGCCTCCTGGCGCTGGGCGGCGGCACTCAGGCCGGGCTTGCTGGGCCAGTCGATATTGGCCACCGTGGCGACCCAGGCGGCGCGGAATTCGCGCGGCGCGGGCGGCGGCAGTTCGGCGGCGGCCGGCGGCGGGGGCGGCGGGGCCGGCGGCGGCAGGCTCGCGCAGGCGGCCAATACGGCCAGCACAGCCAGCACGGCCGCTGCGGCCTTGCGCCGGGCGCTGCCTGTCACTGCGGCTTCAGCGGCTGGATCAGCACGTGCAGCAGCGCCGCGGTTTCGGCATCGGCCAGGCCGTCATGCTGGCCGGGGCGATAGCGCATCTGGAAATTCATCAGCACGCGCTGCGTCTGTTTGTCGGCCTGGCCGGTGGGCTCGACCGGGTAGCCGTGCTGCGCCAGCGCTTTCTGGAACCACCGGATATCGGGCAACGCCAGCTCGAACAGCGCCTGCTGCTCGGCCACGCGCGCCGCGTCGGGCCACGGCGGGGTGATGCCCAGCTCGGCGAACTGGCGCCACGGAAATGTCGGCCCCGGGTCCTCTTTGTACGAAGGCGTGACTTCGCCGTGACCGAGGATGCGCTCCGGGCGGATCTGGTGGCGGCGGGCGATATCCTGCACCAGCGGTACCAGCGCGTCGATCTGCGCCGGCGGAAAGGGCAGGTAGATGCGCTCGCCCGCGGGCCCGGTCCTGAACCCCGGGTGCACGATCTCGATCCCGATGGAACTGCTGTTGAGCAGCCGGTTGCCCTGCCAGGCGCTGCGCCCCGAGTGCCAGGCGCGCCGGCTCTCATCCACCAGCCGGTAGATGCGCGGCGGGGATTCGTCGCTGAGCAGGTAATGCGCCGAGACCTGCCGCTGGGTGAGGATCTTCACCGAGTCGGGGAAGTTGGCCACCGTGTAGTGGAGGATCAGAAACAGCACCCGGCTGTCCTGCCCCTGCGAGGTGTGGCTGATATCGATGGGCACACCGCCTTCGGTGTGGGTGCGGGTCGGGGTGGCGCAGCCGGCCAGCGCCAACGCGATGACGGTCAGGAAGAGCGCGGCGATGCGGGTCATCATGCGGTGGTCCTTTGTGCTGCCAGCCGCGCCGCGGCGTGGTGCGCGGGCAGGGTCAGGCGCTGTACCGGCGCGCCCGGCGGCAGCGCGGCGCGCAGGCTGTATTCGATGGCCGCGTGCAGCTCGAAGACGCGGCCGGCCAGCGCCAGGCGGCGCGCCCCATGGCGCTGTTGCAGCGCCCCCGCCAGGCGCGCCAGCTCGGTGCCGGCCGCCTGCAGGATGCCCAGCGCGGCCGGGTCGGCGTCGGCCGCCGCGGCCACCGCCAGCGCCAGCGTGCCCAGCTCGCCGCGCGTGGCGCCATAGACCCACTGCCGCGTCTGCGCCCAATCGCTGCCGCCGATCTGCTCGAACACCCGCGCCGCCAGCGGCGACTGCCGCCAGGCGCCGGGCGCCTCGTCCTCGGCGCGCCAGATATGGCGCAGCGCCTGGCGCGCAATCCAATGCCCGCCGCCGGCGTCGTCGATGATCACGCCGCGGCCGCCGGCGCGCTGCAGCGTGCCGTGTGCGTCGATAAAAGCCGCCACCGAGCCGGTGCCGGCATAGACCACATAGCCCGCACCCGGCGCAAAGGCGGCGCGGCAGGCGAGCTCGATATCGCTCATCGCGCGCACCGCCGTGGTGGCGATGCCGAAAGCCGCCGCCACCATGCCGCACAGCGCCTGCGCCTGCGCCGCATCCAGCCCGGTGACACCCGCCACCACCGCCTGCACCGGCCCGGCCGCGGCGGCGATCTGTTGCAGCGCGGTGGCCAGCGCGGCCGTGCCCTCGGCGCTGTGCAACTGCAAGCCCGAGAGCGCCGCTCCCAGCCCTTCGGCGCGCAGCGCGCCATCCGCACCGGCCAGCGCCCAGCGCGTCTGCGTGCCGCCGGCATCGAGGCCCAGGCCGGCCGCAGGGGGGGAGGTGGAAGCGATCACAGCCGGCATTCTCGCCGCCGGCACGCGGTGCGCGACAGCGGGGCAACGCTGGGGCCCGGCGGGCGCATGGCGCAGTCGCGCCCGGTGACAATGCGGCGGTGCTCCGCTCCTTGATTTCGGCCTGCGCCCTGCTGCTGCTGGGCGGCGCCGCCGCCGCCCAGGATGACCTGCCCGCCAGCGTGCAGGAAGCGCTGGCGCGGGCCGGCGTGCCGGCCGACGCGCTGGCCGCCGTGGCCCTGCCGCTGGGGCACCACGCGCGCCCCTGGCGCCACCGCGCCGAGACGCCGATGCAGCCCGGCTCGGCCATGAAGGTGGTGACCAGCATCGTGGCGCTGGACCGACTGGGGCCCAACCACCGCGGCCACACCGAGTTGCTCACGGCCGCGCCGCTGCAGGCGGGCACGCTGCAGGGCGACCTGGTGCTGCGCGGCGGCGCCGACCCCGACCTCGGCCTGCCGCAACTGTGGGCGTTGCTGACCGACCTGCGCCACAGCGGCGTCAAGTCGATCGCCGGCAACCTGATCGTCGATCGCACGCTGTTCCGCCCGGCACGCATCGACCAGGGCCTGCCGCCCTTCGACGCCACCCCCGAGTTCGCCTACAACGTCATCCCCGACGCCCTGCAGCTCGCCGGCAACCTGCTGCCGCTGGCGCTGCAGGCGCTCGAGCAGGGCGTGCAGGCGAGCACCGTGCCGGCGCTCGACGGCATCGAGATCACCAGCCGCATGGTGCTGACCGACCGTGCCTGCAAGGACTGGGATGACGACTGGCTGCCGGCCACCGTGACGCGGCTGCAGGGCCGCACGCAGATCGAGTTGAACGGTGGCTTTCCGCGCGGTTGCAGCCAGCGCACCGGCTTGCAGCTGATCGACCGCCAGGAGCTCACCGAACGCCTCTTCCGCACCGTCTGGCGGGGCCTCGGTGGCGGCTGGAGCGGCCACGCGCTGGAGGCGCCCGCGCCCGCCGGTGCGCGGCTGCTGGCGCGGCGCGAGAGCCGGCCCTGGGGCGAGGTGCTGCGGCACATGAACAAGGCGTCGGACAACGCCCTCACCCGCTTGCTGTATCTCGCGCTCGGCGTGCCCGCGATGGCCGAGAGGCCCGAGGCCACGACGGCGCAACTGGCGGCGCTGGAAGTACGGCGCTGGTTGGCCGCCCACGAGATCGACGACGCCGGCCTGGTGCTCGACAACGGCTCGGGCCTGTCGCGCAGCGAGCGCATCTCGCCGTGGCAACTGGCCGCCATGCTCAAGGTCGCCTGGCGCGGCCGCCACGCCCCCGAACTGCTGGCGAGCCTGCCCGTGGCGGGCGTGGACGGCACGCTGCGCAACCGCCTCAAGACCAGCCCGGCGGCCGGCTGGGCGCGGCTGAAGACCGGCACCCTGCACGACGTGGTGGCGCTGGCCGGCTATGTCAACGACGAGCGCGGCCGGCCGTGGGCGGTGGCGATGATGATCAACCACGCCCAGGCCGGTGGTGCGCGGCCGGTGCTCGATGCGCTGGTCGACAGCATCGCGCGGCGCGGGCCGCACGGTGCGCCAGCAGGCCCCGCGGGGCTGCTGGGCGAAGGGTCCTGATCAGGGGCGCGGGGGCGCGGGCACGGCTGCGGCCCAGGCCCGGAGGTCTCGGCCCTCCGGTCACCGTGCTGGCTGGCCCCCGCTACCATCGCGGCCCGGGGCCCGCCCTCGGTGGCAAGCTGGCCCGCCCTTCGGGGCGCCCGGCGCCAACCCGGCGCGGGCGCAGGCCTTCTTCTTCCCTTCAGGAATCCCATGCGAGCAGTTGCCCGAGGTATGTGCTGGATGTTGCTGGCCGTGGCCAGCGCGGTGCGTGCGGAAGAAGTCGATTTTGTCCATCAGCTGCGAGACGGGGGCATCGGCATCGTGGCGATCGGCGCCCTGTCGCTGCTGATGGTGACGGTGGCGCTGGAGCGCCTGGTGCGCTTGCGCAAGAGCCGCGTCGCGCCCGATGGCCTGGTGGATGCCTTTCAACCGCTCTGGGAGGCGGGCCAGTACGAACTGCTGCTGGCCAAACTGGACGCCAGCGACAGCACCCTGGCGCGCATGATGGCCCACCTGGTGCAGGGCCGGCACCAGGATGCACGCAGCGTGGGCGAGGGCGCGGCGGACATCGCGTCGCTGGAGCTGCGCAGCCACCAGCAAAAGGCCTACCCGCTGGCCGTGGTGGCCACCGTGGCCCCCATCGTGGGCTTGCTGGGCACGGTGATCGGCATGATCGAAGCCTTTCACGTGATTGCCTTTTCGGGTGCCATGGGCGACCCGGCGCTGCTGGCCGGCGGCATCTCCAAGGCCTTGATCAACACCGCCGCGGGTCTGTCGGTGGCACTGCCGGCGCTGGCGCTGCACCATTATTTCAAGAGCCGCCAGGTCAGCCTGGGCCTGGCGCTGGAGCGTCACGTGCAGCACCTGCAGCGCACGTGGTTCAGCCCCTCCCCTGCGGCCACGGCAGCGGCTGCGGCAAGACCCCGCGTGCAGGCCGAAGACCGGGGGCGCTGAGATGCGCATCCACCTGGGTGACGAAGAAGCGCCCGAGATCGGCCTGATTGCGCTGATCGACTGCATCTTCTTCCTGCTGATGTTTTTCATGGTGGCCACTTCGTTCACGCAGCAGACCGAAGCCGAAAAACGCAAGGAGCTGCCGGTCGTGCTGCCCAGTTCGTCGGCCTCGCTCACGGCCGGGCAAGCCAGTGCATCGCCGCTGGTGATCGCGGTGGACAAGGCCGGCAGGTTCTTCGTCGATGGCGGCCCGGTCGGCACGCAGGCACTGCACGACAGGCTGCGCAGCGAAGCCCAGGCCAACCCCGGCCGCACGGTGCGGGTGGACGGTGACCGCGCTGCCGCCTACCAGCATATCGTGCACGTGCTGGACCTGTGCCAACTGGCGGGCCTGACGCACATCGCCATGCACACCCGCAAATAGGCCCCGGGCATCGCCATGCTGCGGCCACTCGCACTGCCACGCCACACGAACGATCCGGTGCTGAAGGCCGTGCGGCGGCACCCGTTCTTTCTGGGCGCACTGCTCCTCCATGGCGCCGCCTTGTGGCTGGTCTCGCAGCTGCACAGCCAGGGCCTGGTGGAAGCCAACCTGCGCAGCAACCGCGCGCAGATCCAGGCCCACACCCAGGCCGCCGAGCAGCACGGCATGCGCCGCCGGGTGGACAGCCTGAAGGCCATGAAGACCCTGATGGAGCGCATCGACCGCGCCCAGGCCGAACCGGATGACTCGCTGGTTGACTCGCTGGATGCCGCGCCCAGCCCCGCGCCCGGCGCCAGCCAGCCGCCGGCCGCTGCCCAGACCCCGCAAGAGATGCTGGCCCAGGCGCGCGAACTGCGCGACAGCATCCAGCGCATCGAGCAGGCCGCGCAGGCCAGGAAGATGGCCGAACTGCTGAAACTGGCGCCCGAACAAGCGCTGGAGAAGGTCAAGCAACAAGCGGCCGCAGCCGCCCTGCGCGAAGCCAACGCCAGCGCACCGCAGACCCACGATCAAGTGGCCCAGGCACTGGAGCGCTATGAGCAGCAGGCCCGCGCGTCGCTGCAACGCCTGCAGGCGCAACGCGCACAAGAGCGCGATGGCACCGCCACGCACAGCGACACCGCAGCCGGCCCGGCATCGCACCCCGGCGGCGCGGCCGGGCCGGGCGGCCCCGCAGGCGATGCCAAGGGCGGCGCGGCGGGTGGCCCGAGGGGTGGCGCGGCGGGGGGCACCACCGGCCCGGCCGATGGCCGTCGATCATCGGTCAATGACGCCCAACCACGGCGCTATGACGGCCAGCAGCATGCCCTGGCCATCAATGCCGGCCAGTTGCGCCTGGGCGCCGGCAACGCCCTGGGCCCGGGCGGCGTGCTGGCCAACCGGGTGTACGTGGACCGCTGGTACCTGATCGGCCCGTTTCACGCGGCCAACGCCAGCAGCATGGACAAGGTCTTCCCGCCCGAGCAATGGGTCGATCTGGACGGCGTCTACCTGGGCAAGGGCCAGCGCGTGCTGCGCTGGCAGTACGTCAGTTCAGCGGCCTACCCGCTGATACCGCCTGACTACGCAGAGCAGGCCATCTACTACGGCCACACCGAGATCACCAGCGACCGGGCCCGTGACGTCTGGATGGCCCTGGGCGCCGACGACGATGCCAAGCTGTGGGTCAACGACCAACTGGTGTGGACCAGCGGCAACCAGCGCAAGCCCTGGTACACCAACGGCGGCGTGCAAAGCCTGAAGAAGGATATCCAGGCCCTCAACCTGATCGAAGAGCGCCGCCGGGTGCACCTGCGCAAGGGCCGCAACACGCTGCTCTTCAAGCTGTACAACAGCCCCCTGGACGTCTTCTTTTCACTGGTCATCGAGCCGGTGGAGGGTGGGGGTTGAGCCGTCGGCGATCAGCCGGCGGGGCCGCTTCCGGCCGCTGCTTGTCGCCCGCCCAGCGGTAAGGCATACTGGCTTACCCGCCCGACGCGTGCCACCATGACCAAGACCTCCGAACTCTCCGCCACCGTTTCCAGCAAGGGCCAGGTGGTGATTCCTGGCGACGTGCGCAGGCGACTCGGGCTGGTTCAAGGTTCCGTGCTGCGCTTCGTGCTCGAAGATGACGGCGTGCGTCTGCTCCCGGCGGCGGGGGATGTCCGGCGCCTCAAGGGCAGGTTGCCGCTGGCCGCCGCACCCGTCACGGTGGACGATATGAATCTTGCGGTTGCGCAGCGGCGCGCCAAGGTCGGCCGGGCCTGATGCTCGCGCTGGACACCAACGTCCTGGTGCGCTACCTGGCGCAAGACGATGCAAAGCAGTCTGCCGCTGCCACGCGGCTCATCGAGCAGCGCCTCGGCGCCACCGATCGAGGTTTCGTCAGCCTGGTCACGCTGCTCGAAACGGTATGGGTGATGGAAAGCCGCTACGGCGCCGATGCCGCGCTCGTGGCAGGCATCCTCTCGGACCTGCTGGAGACGGCGGCGCTCGAGGTTCAGGATGCCCCCGCCGTCAGGGCCGCTTTGCTGCTTTATCGAGGGGGCGGGGTTGACCTGCACGACTGCCTGATCGTGAGCCTGGCGGCAGAACGAAAGGCCCGCGTCGTGACCTTCGACGCCAAGGCGGCCAGGCGGCTGGGGATGGAGCTGCTGCGCTGACGGTCGGGCGCGCTTCCGTCCGCGCGCATGTTGCAGCAGAGGAAGCCCCGCTCCCGCACCGGGGTCTGAGCCTCGGCGTGGCATGCAAGGAGAGCAAGGCTGACAGCAATGAGGGCAAGTCTCGTATTCCTGCCTATTTGAACTGCGCCGGGTCATAGAAAAACTGTTCCTCGGCGATGAGCTCGCCCTCCCAGCGCTGGTGGGCAAGTTCCTCGAATCGCACCGTCTTGCCGCTCTTGTCCTGGATCTCGAAGACCCAGCGTATGACCACGAAGTCGCCTGCGACAAAGAGGGGTCGGACGCACCTCGCCTTGAGCCCGGTGATCGAAGCCAGCGCATTCGCCTCATGCATGATCAATGCGCTCTTGCCAACTCGCGGGGTGGCCGCGTTCTCTTGCATCGACGCGTGTTCTGCGTAGAAGCGGACCATGGCCTCCACGGTCCGGCCGTCTTCGACCAGGCGTGCAAAGCACTCAACGGTTTCAAGCGATGGCATGGGCGGGTGCGGGGGTCGTCTTGCGCGGCTTGCCGAGTGCAGTGGACGTCCTCGCCGCGGGCAGTCCACGCAGCGGAGGTCGGCTGCAAGGCGCGACGGTGGCGCACCGCAAGCGGGGCGCGCTGGTCGCGGTGTTGTGGTCCGACACGCGCTTCGTGCCGGTCAAGACCGGTGACGCCTACCGGATCGCGGCGACATCGAAGTGACCGACGAGCATGCCTGGATCAAGACCGAAGCGTGACTTCAGGTGAAAGTCGGCATCGAGCGTGGACGCGGCCCCAGTTGTGATGATGATGACCAGGTGGGAGCGGTGAATTCCGGTCTCCGGCATGGCCTGTCCCTCAAGCCGCACCGCGTACTCGAGCCGTTGCGGCGTCGCGGACCTGGGCCGTGTCTTCGGAATGCCGGCCCCGCCGATGCTCCCGCTCAGGCCGAGTTGTGTGTCGAAAGTGAGTTTGGCCGGGACGCGCCCCGTCCGTGCCCGAAGGGCCTTGTCGAACAGCCGGGCATCACCGCCCCACGTGCCAACGATCGTGGCGGTGTCGGTCGCTTGCGCGCAGACCAAGGTGCACGCCGGGATGGCGGCAAGCAGGAAGCTGCGCCGAAGCATGCGGTCGTTTCCTGCCGGGCCCGGGCGTTCGCGCCAGGCGGGTGGCGCTGTTGGATGGCCTGGCAGATTGCTACTTTGCATGGACTTGCCCTATGCGCACAAGATTGCCGTCAGGGTCGATGACCGCGAACTCTCGAAGGCCCCAGGGCTTGTCCTCAAGGCCTTCCATGCGCGGGATGCCGGTGCGCGGGAGCTGGCTGGATGAACACGCGCGATAGAAGCTCTCTACATCCGTGACACGGATATAGCAGCCCGCAGATGATTCTGCGGGTACCAGCTCTTTGTGTGTGAAGAAGTGCAGTTCGACCGAGCCTCTCCGCAGGATGGCGTATCCGCGATCGAATCCGTGCGCACCCCCTTCGAAGCCAAGGCGCCTGTAGAACGCGATGGTCTCGCGCACGCAGCGGCTCGGCAATATCGGAATCGCGAGGTCGTGCGGTTGCATGGGCAGTGGCTTTCGGTTCTTGGCCAGGACCAGGTGGCTGCGTCGACAAGGGCGGCCAACCCCCCTGCAGCGTCTGGGGTTGCCGGCACCGGGCCATCGGCAAATCTATCATCAGCAGCGCGCTCGGGGCGGCGAAGTCCCGTTCATTCGCCTGCCCGCGCAGAACCCCCATGCCCGAATTTTCAGCACTGGAGCAAACATGAAGCGTGTCACCGGCATCGGCGGAGTCTTCTTCAAGTCCAGGGACCCGAAGGCAATAGGCGCTTGGTACAAGACCCACCTTGGCATCGATGTACAGGAATGGGGCGGCGCTGCGTTTCGATGGCAGGGGCCAGACAACCCTGAAGGGGGCGGAACCACGGTTTGGAATCCGTTTGCCGCGGACACGACCTACTTTGCCCCGAGTACGGCGTCCTTCATGATCAACTACCGCGTCGAGGATCTGCATGCCCTGCTCGCGGCCCTTCGCGCCGAAGGTGTGCAAGTCGAAGAGAAGGTCGAAGAGTCCGAGTACGGCAAGTTCGGCTGGGTCATCGACCCTGAAGGAAACAAGCTTGAGCTTTGGCAGCCCCCCGCCGGCCAGTGATGTCCACTCCGGCGCACCGTCCGCGCGCGGCCAGCGCCGCGGCGGCGGGCGCCCTCACTCCACCAGCAGCCGCTGCGGCGCCAGATAGGCCTGCCGGAAGGTCTCGAAGTCCACCTCGTCCGCCGCCTCGATGGCGCAGCGCTTGTCCAGCGAGGCCTGAGCCATCGCCTCGAAGGCGGCCTGCTGTTCGCCGCTCCAGGGCAGCGCCAGCAGGTGCTGGCGGGTCTGCTCGCCCTGGGCGCGGACAAAGCCGGTGTAGGAGCCGGCAAAGTCTTGCCGCAGGGCGGCCAGCACGCGCGCCGAGGGCAGGGTCTCGGGCGCCGCCTGCGCCGCCTGCGCGGCGGCCAGGGCCGCGCTGTAGTCGGTGCAGCCGTGCGCGGCATCCAGTGCGGCGGCGATCGGCGCGCACTGCTCCAGCAGCTCGGCCGCCCAGTCGGCCAGCGGCACCTCGACGCCGTCGCGCTCGAGCGTGAGCCCGGGCTCGCGCCCCCGGGCGGCCGTGCGGTGCTGGTTGCGGCCGAGCGCGGCAATCTCCTGCGGCGTATCGGGCGGGCTCGGCTGCAGCAGGCAGTGCAGCAGGAAGACGTCGAGCATGCGCAGGGTCGGCGCGTCGATGCCCACCGGTACGAACGGGTCCAGGTCCATGCAGCGCACCTCGATGTACTCGACGCCGCGCTCGCGCAGCGCGTGCAGCGGGCGCTCGCCGCTGTGGATCACGCGCTTGGGGCGGATCGTGCCGTAGAACTCGTTCTCGATCTGCAGCAGCGTGGTGGCGAGCTGGTTGTACTCGCCACCGAGGTTGCGCAGGCCGATCGCCGCGTACGGCGCATAAGGCTGCGTCAGCGCCTCATGCAGCGACGCGGCGTAGTTTTCCAGGTTGTTGTAGCTCACCGCCAGCGTCGCCTGGGCGTCGCTCTGGTAGCCCAGCCGCCCCATGCGCAGCGAGGTGGCGTGCGGCAGGTACAGGGTGTGCTCGGTAAGTTTTTGCAGGCCGTGGTCGCGCCCGGCCACGAAGCTCGGGCAGACCGCCGGGCTGGCGCCGAACAGCGTCAGCAAGAGGAACGAGTGGCGCCTGAAATTGCGGATCAGCGAAAAATATTCTTCATTGCCCAGCCCGGGCAGCGACCAGTTGTAGTGGATGCCCGAAATCGTTTGCATGCGCCGGCCGTAGCGGTGGGCCAGCCCCATGCGGTAGACGCTCTTGGCGCGGCCGATATTGCTGCTGCCGTAGCTGCCGATAGGGATCGATTCATCGGGCGGCAGCCCGCACGGCATGCTGCCCACCCACAGCCGCTCGTCGCCCCCGGCGGCCAGCGTGCGGTAGACGAACTGGTGCAGCCGCGTCAGCTCGTCCAGGCAGGCCTGCACGCCGCCGTGCACGCCGGTGATGAGTTCGAGTTGGCTCTCGCTGTAGTCGGTGGTGATATGCGGGTGGGTCAGCGCCGAGCCCAGCGCGGCCGGGTGCGGCGTGCGCGCCAGCGCGCCATTGGGCTGCGAGCGCAGGCTTTCCTTCTCGATGCCGCGGCGGATGCCCAGCAGTTGGGTGGCAGGCAGGCTGCGCAAGCGGTCGGCCAGGGTCATGCGGTTTCTCTTGTGCTGATTCGGGTGCGAAGGGTAAGCGCTGGGCGCCATCCGTGCTGGCGGCCGGGCAAATGTGCGCGCGCGAAGTGGCCCCGCCGCAGCACCCGCTCGCCAGCACGCCCGCGGCGCGATGACAATCGCGGCCTGCACTGTGCAGCACCTGCCCCCGCCCATGAACGAGAACCCCGCCCCCGCCGCTGATCTGCCGGTTGATCTGCCCACCGATCTGCCGGTTGATCCGCCCGCCGATCCGCCCGCCGATCCGCCCGCCGATCCGCCCGCTGGTCCGCCCGCCGATCCAGCCGCTGATCCAGCCGCGCAGCCGCCCGCTGAATTGCCCACTGAACTGACGGCCGATCAGCCCGCCGACGCCGCGCCGCCGGCCCCTGCCGAGCTGTCGCCCGCGGCCTGCGCGGCCCTGCTGGCCGAGCGCTTTCCGGCGCTCTTTGCGGCCGGCCGCGCCCTGCCGATCAAGCTGCGCATCCAGGCCGATCTGCAAGAGCGTGCGCCGGGCGTCTTCAGCAGGAAGTCGCTGTCGATCTTCTTGCACCGCTACACCACCAGCACGGCCTATATCAAGTCGCTGCTGAATTCGCCCCACCGCCACGACCTCGACGGCGCGCCCGCAGGCGAGGTGACCGACGAGCACCGCCAGGCCGCCACCGCCGAGCTCGAACGCCGCCGCGCCATCGTCGATGGCAAGCGTCTGGCCGAGCGCGAAGCGCAGCGGCTGCTCTATACCGCCGAGCGCGAAGCGCAGCGGCTGCTCTATACCGCCGAGCGCGAAGCCCAGCGGCAGCTCTACGCCGCCGAGCGGGAACGCGCGCGCGCCGAGGCCGACGCCCTGCGCGCAGCCCAGCCACAGCCCCCTCGGCCACCCCGGCCACCCCAGCCCTCACGGCCGCCGCGCCACCCGCCCCGGCCCACGCCCCAGCAGGCCGCTTCGCCGCCCCCGCCACCGGCCCCGCCTGCGGTGCCGGCGCCTGCGCCCACGCCCGAGCAGGCCGCCGACAACGAAGCCCGCCGCGAGCGCGCCGCACTGCTGCGCCTGTATGAGGGCAGCACGCTGACGCGCGCCAATTTCTGCGCCCTCAAGGGCCTGACCGAGGCCGCCCTCGAGACCCAGCTGGCGCAGGCCCGGCAGGAGAGCCGGCAGGCCCCGGTGGACAGGCGACCGCGGCCGCGCTGAACTGCCGGCGCCGCGCCGGGCGGTTTGGGTCCGGCCTCAGGCCCTGCGGTGGCGCGCCAGAAAGCCCGCAAAGCCCAGCCCGGCCAGCAGCATGGCGTAGGTGCCGGGCTCGGGCACGGCGCTGATCTCGATCAGGCGGTCCACCCCGCTGGTGGGGTGCTGGATATTCACGTAGGCCTTGTTCGGGTTGAACTTGTCGAAGTACAGGCCGGTGAACTCGGAGCCCTGCACGCCGTTGGAGGCCCAGCGGGCAAGGCCTTCGCCGGCGTCGAGCAGGTCGCCGTCCTTGTTGAGGTCGCGGGCAAACCAGATGTCGTCATCGACGCCGCCGTTGCGGTCTTCGATGATGTAGATGTTGCCGTCGGCGTCGATGGCCAGGTTGTCGGCGTTGCGCAGCCCGCCGCCCACCGCCAGGCCGGTGGCCAGGTCGATGGTGCTGGCGTCGGCGAACAGTTTCACTTCGCCGGTGGCTGCGTTGAGCGTATAGACGCGGCTGCGGCCATCGGCGCTGTTGGCGTTGTTGTCCGAGTCCGTGGTGGCGAAGTAGATGAGCTGGCTGCCGTTGGCGGCGGTCTGGATCTCCAGGTCTTCGGGGCGGTTGTAGCCGGTGGCGCCCACCAGCGTGGCCGCGGCGCGGCCGTCCAGCGCGAAGTTGCCGCCACCCACGTTGACCATGGCAGCGAAGGTGGCCGCCGTGGGCGTGCCGGCGGCCGTGGTGATGGCCTCCCAGCTGCCCATGCCGGTGATGGCGGGGCCGTTGTTGCCTTCGAACTGCGCGCCTGCGCCGACCTTCAGCACGAAGGTCTGCCCCTTGTCGAAGTAGGCGTCACCCGTGCTGGCGTTGGGGTTGGCCGAGACGAACTTGAAGATCGCCCCGCCGTTGAGTTCGTCGATGAAGTAGAGCGACTTGGCGGCGTCGAAGGCCAGGCCCTCGTGCGATACGCGCGGCACCACGTTGCGCTGGATGAAGCTGCCGCCGTTGGCTGCGGCGGTGGTGCTGTTGGTCACTTCGAACAGGCGGCCCTTCGTATTGCACTGGCCGCCCCAGCACTCCTCGGCGGTGAGGTAGCTGCCCCAGGGCGTCCAGCGCGAGGCGTCGCCGGCCACGAAACCCTGCGTGCCCGGTGCCACGATGGTCACCGTGCGCGTGGCATGGTTGGCGTCCCACAGGTCCACGCGCTGCACGCCGCCGCTGGCGGTTTCGAAGGGCATGAACAGGTAGCGGCCGGCGTCCGCGCCGCTCTCGTTGGCGGTGATCATGTCCCAGTTGCCCGAGTTGGACGCGGGCACCAGCGCGTTTTGCGTGGCGCGGTCGGCGATCGAGCGCTGGCTGAAGCGGGGGCTGGACAGCAGCGCTGGCACGGCCTCGGCGGCGTCGCCGATGGGGATGGGCCCGGCCGACGCGGGCAGCGGCGTGAAGGTGCTGAAGTAGCTGCTGGCGGCGAGCGCCGGCGCGGCCAGGGCCAGCAGGCCGGCGGCGGCCGCGATGCGGGTGCGGATGAACATGAGAAACCTCCGGGGGTGTGGGTTGGCGGCGCAGCGGACCGCTGCCGCGTGAGTCTGGTCAGGGCGCGTGACAAGGGCATGTCGCAGGGGCTGCGACGGGTTCGTGCCGCTTGCGTGGCGCCTGTGCCTCAGCGGCCGCGCGCTCTGACCACTCGATGATCTCGAGCTGCCCGTCGGGGTGCTCGACCAGCGCGGTGAGGCTCTCCACCCAGTCGCCGTCGTTGCAGTAGAGCACGCCATCGACGATGCGCATCTCGGCGTGGTGGATATGCCCGCACACGACACCGTGCACGCCGCGCGAGCGCGCTTCGCGGGCCACCGCCGCTTCAAAGTCGCCCAGGTAACTCACGGCGCGCTTGACCTTGAGCTTGAGGTAGCGCGAGAGGCTCCAGTACGGCAGCCCCAGGCGCGCGCGCAGCGAGTTCAGGTGCCGGTTCATGCGCAGCGTGAACTCGTAGGCCGAGTCGCCCAGGTAGGCCAGCCACTTGGCGCACTGGACGACGCCGTCGAAGTGGTCGCCGTGCGTGACCCAAAGCATGCGGCCATCGGCGAGGTGGTGGATATGCTCCTTCACCACATCCACGCCACCGAAGTTGTGGCCCAGGTACTTGCGCGCAAACTCGTCGTGGTTGCCGGGCACGAAGATCACCTTGGTGCCCTTGCGCGCCTTGCGCAGCAGCTTCTGCACCACGTCGTTGTGCGATTGTGGCCAGTACCACGAACGGCGCAGCTGCCAGCCGTCGATGATGTCGCCCACCAGGTACAGCGTCTCGCACTCCACCGTGCGCAGGAAGTCGAGCAGGGCGTCGGCCTGGCAGCCGGGCGTGCCCAGGTGCAGGTCCGAAATCCACACCGTGCGCACGGCCAGCGCCTGGCGGCCCGCTTCCGCGGGGCGGTCGTCGCTGGCTTCGGGCAGGTCATCGCGTCGCATGGCGGCTGCCATCGTCAACGGCAGGCAAGTCGGCGTTGTGACACCGGCGCGTCAGGCGGGTGTCGTGGCGCGCAGCCCACGTTCGGCTGCCGCTTGCGCAGCCGCCCGGTCGAGGATGCCTTGCAGGATGCCGGGCACCTCGAATACGGCCTGGTTGTGCATGCCGGCGACGCGCGTGCGGTACGTGGGCAGCCGCTGCGTGAGCTCGGCCACCGCCGCGCGCACGTCGGCGAAGCTGCGCAGCACGAGGCCGAGGCCGTGCTGCCGCACCCACTGGGTATTCCAGCGCTCCTGCGGCATGGTCCAGGCGTTGCGCGTCACGATCACGGGCAGGCCCATCTGCACCGCCTCGCTCAGGCTGCCCGGGCCGGGTTTGCCAATGAAGAAGTCGGCCAGGCGCATCCAGCGCGCCACCTCCTGGGTGTGGCCGACCACCACGCGCGGGGCGCGCGCAGGCGAGGCAGGCAGGGAGCGCAGCGCGTCGGCCAGCGCCTGGTTGCGGCCGCACATCAGGATCAGGGGCGTATCTGGCAGGCGTGCGGCAATGCGCTTCATCACGCGCGAACCGGTGCCGCCAAACAGCACCAGCCCCGTGGGCGTGCCCTCGTCCAGGCCCAGCGCCTGGCGCTCGGCAGCACGGTCCAGGGGCGATGGCTGATGGAACTCGGGCCGCAGGATCATGCCGCTGCTGCGGTGCAGACGCTGCGGTGCGCAGCCTGCGGCCAGGGCCTGCTGCAGCGCGAACTCGGTACCGCACACCAGGTGCTGCTGGGTGCCGGGCTCGACCCAGAACGCGGGCGGGTGGTCGGCCATGTCGGTAAGCACGGTGACGAACGGCACGCCAGGGCACGCCAGCGCCAGGCTGTCGTGCAGGGCGCGGTTGAAGTTGGGGATCAGCGAGACCACCAGGTCGGGGCGCGTGGCCTGCCAGTGCCGCGCCAGGCGCTGCACCAGGCTGGCGTGGCTGAAGCGGATCAGCCCCTGCAGGAGCTTCAATTCCTGCGTCAGCCCGAGCGTGAACCCGCTGGCCAGGCGCTTGTTGTAGAGATCCTCGGGCGCCATGCCGGTGATGCGATGGAACAGATCCTTGGGGTCCAGCACCTCGGTCAGGTTGACGCGGCGAACCTGCCATGGGCGCCCCTGCTGCTGCATCACCTTCTGCAAGGCCAGCGCCGCGGCGCGATGGCCACCACCGGCGTTGAACCACACCAGGTCCACGGTGGTCATCGGCCGCCAACCATTGCCGCAAGGTGCATCAAGGCCTGCCCCATGCGGATCGGCACACCGTCGGCGATGCCCGGCGCCAGCGTGAACCCCGGCGGCGCAAAGACGATGATCGTGGAGCCGTGTTCGAACCAGCCCAGCTCCTGCCCCTTGTGCACGGCCTGGTCGCAGGGCATCTCGTGCGGGCCCGGCCAGCGCAGATGCAGCAGCACGTCAAGGAAGTGCAGCCGAATGCTGGCCACCAGGATGGCCGCCACCGGCACCAGCACCAGCGTGGCACCACTGGCCAGGCGCATGCGGATGACGGCGCGCTCATTGCGGCAGAACAGGCGCTGCACGCGCCTGAGCGCGATCGGGTTGACATTCCAGGTGTCGCCGCTGAGGTAGCTCACGTGCTCGACGCGGCCGTCGTGCGGGGCGTGGAAGCGGTGGTACATGGCCGAGGTCAGGCGCAGCGTGACGTAGCAGCCGCCTTCGAATGGTGCCGCCCGCTCGACGCGGCCGAACAGGTCCGCCACGCGATACGGGTAGCCCTTGGCCTGCCAAACACCACCCGCCACCACCGTGCCGCAGGCGCCGACGATGCCATCGCACGGGCTGGCCAGTACCTGATCACGCAGGTCGATGGCACGCGCGCCCGGCTTGAGTTCGCGCGTGAAGCAGTCGTGCAGGCTCTCGAAGTGCGGCTTCTTCGCGTCGCTCAGGTCCAGATCGGTGAAGAGCCGCCAGACCGCCAGCGACGCCCTGTACACCCAAGGATTGCGGATCTTGCTGAACCAGCCCATGAAGCGCGTCAGCGCCTGGCGCGGCACGCGGTTGGTGAGCAGGAAGTTGAGGTCTTCCTGCAGCAGCAGGCGGTCGCGCAGTGAGGCCAGCGTCATGCGCGACTCAGCCGCCGCCGGGCCGCGAGCGAAGCGAGCTTGGGGGTCGGCATCAAGCTGCCAGTTCCTGCGCCACCTGCGTGGCCAACTCGGCCTGCGACTTGCGCCCTGGCGCCTGGCCGCGGCCGATGCCCAGGTAGTCGAAGCCATGCTGCTTCATGAGGCCCGGCTGGTAGAGGTTGCGGCCGTCCAGCACCAGGGGCGTCTTCATGGTCTCGCGCAGCGCACCGAAGTCGGGGCTGCGGAACTCACGCCATTCGGTCACCACCAGCAACGCCGAGGCGCCCGCCGCGGCGGCCATCGGGCCGGCCATCAGGTCCAGCCTCTCGCGCCCGGGCCACAGCGCCGCCACGCCGGGCATGGCCACCGGGTCGAAGGCCTGCACGCGTGCGCCTCGGCGCAGCAGCTCGTCGATGATGACCAGGCTGGGGGCTTCGCGCAGGTCGTCCGTGCCCGGCTTGAAGGCCAAGCCCCAGACGCCGATGGTGTGGCCCGCGAGCGACTCGCCCAGGCGTTCCACCACGCGCTCGCACAGCAGGTGGCGCTGACGGGCGTTGATATCCTGCACGGACCCGAGCAGGCTCAGTTCCAGACCGGCCTCCGCACCCATGCGTTGCAGCGCCCGCACATCCTTGGGCAGGCACGAACCGCCCCAGCCGCAGCCGGCATACAGGAAGTGGGAGCCGATGCGCGGGTCGCTGCCGACGCCCTGACGAACCTGTTCGATGTCTGCCCCGATGCGCTCGGCCAGCAGGGCCATCTCGTTCATGAAGCTGATGCGCGTGGCCAGCATCGCATTGGCGACGTATTTGGTGAGCTCGGCGCTGCGCAGGTCCATCTGCAGCATGCGGTCGCGGTTGCGCAGGAAGGGTGAGTACAGGGCGCGCATCAGCAGCATGGCCTGCTCGTCGTCGGCGCCGACGATGACGCGGTCGGGCCGCATGAAGTCGTCGATGGCCTCGCCTTCCTTCAGGAACTCGGGGTTGGAGACCACGGCAAAGGGCAGCACCGTGGCGCGCCGGCGCAGTTCGGCAAGCACCGCGGCGCGCACCTGCTCGGCGGTGCCCACCGGCACCGTGCTTTTGTCAACGATGACCTTGTAGTCGTGCATGTGGCGCCCGACGGTGGCGGCCACGGCCAGCACGTGCGCCAGGTCGGCCGAGCCGTCCTGGGCCGGCGGCGTGCCCACGGCGATGAAGACGATGGTGCCGTGCGCCACGGCGTGGGCCGCGTCGGTCGTGAAGTGCAGCCGCGCGGCCTTGACGTTGCGCGTCACCAGTTCCTCCAGCCCCGGCTCGTGGATCGGGATGCGGCCGGCCTGCAGGGACTCCACGCGCCGCGCATCGATATCGACGCAGACCACGCTGTTGCCCATCTCGGCCAGGCAGGCCGCCGTCACCAGACCCACATAGCCGGCCCCGAACACACAGACTTTCATGCCATCTCCCGGGGTGATGGTCGCTGCGCGCCCCGGGGTGGGGCGCGCCTTGCAACGCAGCGCGCATGCTCGGTGCGCGTCGTGACCGCGCAGTGACGCTGCGCTGTCGTTTGTGTGACAGCGGCCGGCGCGCGTTCGACCGGGACGCACATTCATCGGCCTGTCAACAAGCGGCCCTACAAGCGTCGTTTTCAATCTCCGGGATCGACGATGAACCCACCCTGGGCCTTTTCCGCGCTTGCGGTGGCGGCGCTGCTGGCCGCGCTGCCGCTGGCGCGCCGGCGGCTGGAACTCTCGCGCGCCAAGTACCCGGGGCTGACCGGGCACACGCGCATGGCGCGGCGCGTCGCCGCCCACCTGCCCGGGTATGCCTACGGCGAGGCCCGCTTCTTCAATTCCGACGGCGCAGCGCCGGACGTGGTGGCACGCCGGCGCGCGGGCTTTCAGCGCCTGGGCGCACAGCTCGCGGCGCGGCACGCCAGGTCGATCGAACTCACGCAAGAGGCGCGCACCCGCATCTCGGATCTGCAATTCACCGGCGCCTACCGCGTGCCCTACCCGTACAGCGCCTATCTGCGCCAGCATCTCGGCGTGGGCGCGTTCGTGCAGCGCAGCGACGGCGTCACGCTCACCGATCTGGACGGGCAGGTCTTGCACGACCTGACCGGCTCCTACGGCGTCAACGTATTCGGCAACGACTTCTACAAGGGCTGCATCGCCGAAGGCAGCGCACGCGTGGCCGAACTGGGCCCGGCGCTGGGCAGCTACCACCCGCTGGTGGCCTGGAATGCAGAGCGCCTGTGCCGCCTGTCGGGGCAGGACGAGGTGAGCTTCCACATGAGCGGCACCGAGGCCGTGATGCAGGCCGTGCGCCTGGCGCGCTACCACACCGGGCGCAAGTACCTGGTGCGCTTCAGCGGCGCCTACCACGGTTGGTGGGACGACGTGCAGCCCGGCCCCGGCAACCCGCTCGCGCCCGGCCACACCTACACGCTCAAGGAAATGGACGAGGCCACGCTGCGCGTGCTGGGCACGCGCCGGGACATCGCGTGCGTGCTCGTCAACCCGCTGCAGGCGCTGCACCCCAACCGCGCCGCGCCCGGTGACAGCACGCTGGTGGACAGCGGGCGCACGGCCCACTTCGACCGCCTCGCCTACACCGCATGGCTGGCGCGGCTGCGCGCGCTGTGCAGCGCGCACGGCATCGTGCTCATCCTCGACGAGGTGTTCATGGGTTTTCGCCTGGCGCCCGGCGGTGCGCAGGAGTACTTCGGCATCCAGGCCGACATGGTCACCTACGGCAAGACGCTGGCCGGTGGCCTGCCGGTGGGTGCGGTGTGCGGCAAGCGTGCGCTCATGAAGCGCTACCGCGAGGAGCGGCCGGCCGACATCTGCTTCGCGCGCGGCACCTTCAACACGCACCCGTATGTGATGGGCGCCATGCAGGTCTTTCTCGAACGCCTGCACAGTGCGCCCGTGCAGGCCCTGTACGCCGATCTCGACGGCGTCTGGAACGCGCGCGCGGCGCAGCTCAACAGGCAGCTGCGCGAGGCCGGGCTGCCGGTGCAGCTGGCCAACCTCAGCACGGTGTGGACGGTGCTCTACACGCAGCCCTCACGCTACAACTGGATGCTCCAGTTCTACCTGCTCGAACAGGGCCTGGCCCTGTCGTGGGTGGGCAGCGGGCGCCTCATCTTCAGCCTCAACTACACGCAGGCCGACTTCGACGCCGTGGGCGCGAAGTTCGTCGCCGCAGCGCGCGCCATGCAGGCCGACGGCTGGTGGTCCGGCGACCCGGTGCAGAGCAACAAGCTGATCCGGCGCGGGCTGTTTCGCGAGATGGTGCGCGAGATGTTGCCGCGGCGGCTGCGCGGATGAACGGCCGGCGCGCGCGCCGGCTTCGATCAACCCTGGTGCGGCGCGTGCTCCATCTTGTCCAGCAGTTCGCCGCGCAACAGGGCGGCAGGCGAGCGCCAGTAGATGGCCACGTTGTGGAACGGGTCGGTCAGGATCTTGGTCATCCAGGCCAGGCCGGTGACGGGGCCGCGCAGGAAGAACAGGTGCAGGGTGCGCAGCAGCACGCCGCCCACGCCCAGGGCGAGCCAGATCAGGCCCACGTCATGCGCAAAGCCGTCGAACGAGGTGCTGGGCTCGATGAGCCCGAGCAGGCTCGGGCTGGACGCCAGCAGCAGCGGCAGCGCAAACCACACGCTGATGAGGATGGCCTTGCGCCGCATGCTGTAGCCCACCTTGATGGACTCCTTGCCGGCGTAGCTGATCTGGTTGATCTGGTCGTAGCCCCGTGGCTCAAAGAAGATGTGCCCCGACTGGCGCGTGACCATGCCCACCAGCCAACCCACCAGGCCCGCTGCGGCCGGGTCGATGAACAGCAGCGCGTAGGCCACCAGGAAGCTGATCGCACTGATGAAGTGCAGGGTCTGGTTGATGCGGCTCTGGTGGTAGTAGCGGTGGTCATCCCAGCGCAGCATTTCGACGGTCTTGAAAAAGTCTTTCACCGGTGGTCCTTTCGACGTGGAGGGGCTGCGGCCATCGCAGCCGGTGCAACGCGCTGCGTGACGCCATGGTGACCGCCGCGCATGAAAGTCACGTGACGCGGATGTGTCGGCCTGATGGCGGACCGTGGCCTGCGCTTGTCATCGTCCTGTTGCATTGCCTAGCCAGCATGCGGCATGGCCACGCACACTGCCGACGATCTCACCGTGGATGACTTCCTGCCGGCGCGGCGTTCGCTGCGCGTGGCGGTGGTGACCGAGACCTACCCACCCGAGATCAACGGCGTGGCCGCCACCATCTCGCGCGTGGTCGAAGGGCTGCGTGCGCGGGGGCATGAGCTGCAACTGGTGCGCCCGCGCCAGGACGCGGCCGACGCGGGCGCCGACGCGTTGCGCTACCACGAGGTGCTGATGCGCGGCCTGCCGATCCCGCGCTACCCGCAGTTGAAGATGGGCCTGCCCTCCAGGCGTGCGCTCAAGCGGCTGTGGGGCCAGCAGCGGCCCGACCTGGTGCACATCGTCACCGAGGGGCCGCTGGGCTGGTCGGCGTTGCAGGCGGCGGCGCACTTCAAGCTGCCGGTGGTGTCGGACTTCCGGACCAACTTCCACGCCTACAGCCGGCACTACGGCCTGGCCTGGTTGCGCCACCCGATCATGGCCTACCTGCGCAAATTCCATAACCGCACCGCCTGCACCATGGTGCCCACCGAAGGCATGCGCCGCGAGCTGGATGGCAGCGGCTTTCGGCGCCTGCGCGTGGTGGCGCGGGGCGTGGACACCCACCTGTTCAACCCGGAGCGGCGCAGCGAGGCGCTGCGCCAGAGCTGGGGCGCGGCGGCGCAGTCGCCGGTCGTGCTCTGCGTGGGCCGCCTGGCGGCCGAAAAGAACCTGGGCACGCTGCTGGCGGCATACGAGACCATGCGTGAACGCGACCCCCGCGCGCGCCTGGTGCTGGTGGGCGAAGGCCCCGAGCTCGCCAGCCTGCGCCAGCGCTGCCCCGACGCCATGTTTGCCGGCGTGCGCCGCGGCGAGGACCTGGCGGCGCACTACGCCTCGGCCGACATGTTCGTCTTCCCCAGCATGACCGAGACATTCGGCAACGTGGTGCCCGAGGCCATGGCCAGCGGTCTGGCCGTGCTGGCCTACGACTGTGCTGCGGCGGGTTTGCTGGTGCGCTCGGGTGAGAACGGCCTGCTGGCGCGCCATGACGACAGCACCGACTTCCTGATGCAGGCAGCGCGCCTGTGCGCCGACGCCGATGCCGCCCGCACCATGGGCGCACAGGCGCGCACGACGGCCTGCCGCCTGGACTGGGGCCGCATCGTCGAGGCCGTGGAGGCCGAGTACCTGGCGGCGATCGCGTGCGCCGAGTCCACCGCGCCGGCAAGCTGGCGCGCGGCCTTGCCTCGCGCCTGAGCGGCACGGCCTCAGCCGCTCAACCCAGCACCAGCCGCAGGCGCCGCCGCTCGTGCAGCCACAGGGCGGCGACGGCGGCGGCAACCAGCAGGCCGAGCACGCTCATCAGGTGGCGGATGTCGAGCTCCAGCGCCAGCAGCAGCGCGTAGCTGCCCAGCATGGCCAGCACGCTGGCGTTCTCGTTGAAGTTCTGCACCGCAATCGAGCGGCCGGCGGTCAGCAACTGGTGGCCGCGGTGCTGCAGCAGCGCATTCAGTGGCACCACCATGGCACCCCCCAGCGCGCCCACCAGCAGCAGCAGTGGCGCGGCGGCCGCCCAGCTCTGCACCCATGCCACGGCGGGTACCAGCAGGCCCATGGCCACGCCCAGCGGCAGCACGCGCGTGGCCCGTGCCAGTGTCACGTGGCGCCCGGCCAGGGCGGCACCGGCAACCACGCCGACGGCCACCACGCCCTGCAAGTAGGCGGCCTTGTCCAGCGTCAGGCCCAGCACGTCGGTACCCCAGCGCAGCACCGCGAACTGCAGCACGGCGGCCACGCCCCAGAACAGCGTTGTCACGGCCATCGACAAGCCGCCCTCGGCGTCGCGCCACAGGCGGCCATTGGCCTGCATGAACGAGCGCGTGAGCGCCAGCGGATGGATGCTGCTGCGCGCGTAGCGCTTGCCGCTGTCGGGGATGCCCAGGTTGAGCAGCGCGGCCAGTCCGTAGAGGCCCAGCAGCAGCACCAGCGCCAGCGACAAGGGGTCGCTGCCGGGCCACGCATGGCGCGCCAGTTGCCCCAGCAGCGGACCGATGAGCACGCCACCCAGCACGGTGCCCAGCAGCACGGCGCATACCGTGGTCACCTCGATCCAGCCGTTGGCCAGCACGAGCTGGCGCGCGCCGACCAGCTCCGTCACCAGCCCGTACTTGGCAGGGGCATAGGCCGCGGCACCCACGCCGACCACGGCCAGCGCCAGCAACGGATGCGCCGGCCCCAGCAGCAGCAACACGCCCACCACCTTGAGCGTGTTCATGGCCAGCATCAGGCGCGCCTTGGGCCAGGTGTCGGCCAGCGCGCCGACCACCGGCGCCAGCACCACGTAGGCGATGGTGAAGCTGAACTTCAGCAGCGGCGCCCACCAGGGCGGCATCTGCAGCGCCACCAGCCAGGCGATGGCGACGATGAGCAGCGCGTTGTCAGCCAGTGCCGAGCAGAACTGCGCCGCGATCAGCGCGTGAAAGCCACGCGGCAGCGCCATCAGCGGCCGGCGGCACCGATGGCACTGCGTGCGGGTGCCCCAAGGGCAATCGGGGCGCCGAATTCCGCGAGGTACATGCAAGGCTCCTGGTGGGTGTCTGCGCACTGCCTTGGCACCCGCATGCGTGGCCGCAGTGCGACGGGCCAGACATTAGCCATGCGCCGTGACCGAAGCGTGTCAGCGCAGGCGCTTGCATGCGCCGCCTGGCGCCGTGTGGCGGCCGCAGCGGCGGCGCAGCCGGCCGCGGTAGCGGCATCGGCCTGAAGGTGTGGCCCGGTATTGACGCGATCAGGAATCGGCCGGGTAGGAGGCTATTCGCGTGCCCTGGCTTCCATCAGCAGCCCGGCGTGGCCCCGGGTCTGCCCGATACCATGCCGGCCAGGGTGCTGCCGGAGGCGGGCGACATGCAGGCCCGGGCCGTGCGCGACCGGCCGCTGGCGAACGCCCGCATCAACGAGCCCTTCAACTCGAAGGCCGCAGGGATAGCTCTTTCGTTCATGAGATGGACCTGTACTTGACGACCCGCACGCCGCCCCTCATACAGCGCGGCGGCCTGCTCATGCATCCCTTGTACTGGGCTCTGGGGGCCGCCGTGGCGTTGGCAGTCATGCGCGCGGCAGGCTTGTTCGGACCGCGCACCTGGGCGCCTTTGCTGCCACTGAGCTTCGTGCTCATGGCCGCCCTGCCGTGGTTGTTGCTGCCACGGGAGGGACGGCGCCAGATCGGCGTGCAGCGTAGCCGCAGCGCTGTCTGGTACGTGGTGGCGTTGGGTGCGGGTGGGATGGCGGCATGGGCGTGCGGCGCAATCTTCAGCGCCGTCTTCGGGACCGGGCCCGAGCATGCGTACCAGACCATCGCCACCTACTACCAAAGGCAGCTGGACGCACGCGGCTTCTCGCTTGTGCAACTGCATCTGGCCTTCACCCTGCCGGCACTGGTGTTCAGCCCGATCGGCGAGGAATTGTTTTTTCGCGGGCTCCTGCAGCGCGCGCTGCAGGACAAGCTGCCGCTGGCACTGGCCACGTTGACCGAGGCAGGGCTGTTCGCAGCCGTGCACCTGCTCCACCACGGGCTGGCGCCCGGCATGGGCGGCTGGGTGCCCAGCCCGCTCTCCGCCATGCTGTGGGTGGCGCTGATGTTCGTGGTGGCACTCATGCTGGCGCAGTTGCGCCGCGCCAGCGGCTCGCTCTACCCCGCCATGGCGGCGCATGCCGCCTTCAATGCCGGCATGAATGTGTTCATCTTTGCCTGGCTTTGGTCTTGATCGTCGTGCGCCGGGAGCGACAGGATGTTGCCGCCGTGGACCACCGTGCCCACGCCGCGCAAGGAGATCGGAACCCGCGCCGCGCAGATGTTGCTCACCCTCATGCGTGCACCAGCGGATTGACGGCGCGCAGCCCGGTGAAGCGCCCGAAGTCGCGGTCAGCCGACCACAGTTCGCGCACGCCGTGCTGCCGGCACAAGGCGGCGACGCGGGCGTCGTGCACCATCGCACCGACACAGCGGCTTGCCTGGAGCAACGCGCGCAACCCGGTCCAGTACGAGCCCTGCTCGCCCAGCAAGGCGAGCGAGGGCGACTCCATCCATGCATCCACCGCGTCCAGCGCAGTCTCCATGGGTGACGGCGTCTTGTAGATGCGCTTGTTGGTCACCACCGAGAGAAACTCGTGGATGCAGGGCCACGGGATCGCCCAGGCCTCGCGTCCCTGGGCCAGGCTCTCGATGCAAGCCAGCGCCGGGGCATGAAAGGCGGCATCTTCGCGGTGGGCGTAGACGAGCAGGTTGGTATCGACGGCGATCATGTGCCTCGCCCTTCATAGGCGAGCTCGCGCAGGCGGTCCCAATCGCCCTCGTCCAGTCCGGGCTGCAGCCCATCGCCCTTGAAGGTGACACGCCGGAGCCGGAAGGCTGCATCGCGCTGCTTGTCGGCAAGGACGCGCCGCAGGCCGAGTTCCACCAGTGCCTTGACGGTCGTGCCCTGACGGGCGGCCAGGCGCTTGGTCTGTTCCATCAACGGATCAGCAATATCGATGGTGGTTTTCATATGGGTGTATGGGTCATGGCTGCCAGTTCACCCGTATCGTACCTTGAACAGCGGCACGCCGCCCGCGGCGACGGGTGGTGTTGCGCATGTCCATCACCGGGATGAGCAAGCTGCTGCACCTGGTGCAAAAGCGCGGCCTCGAAGTCGTCGCCTGAAGCCCGCGAGGCCTATGAGCAGCGTTGCGGTGTGGCCCCGCGTGATGGGCGCAGGGCCATCCCAGTGCAGCGCGACCCATGATCGGCGCCGGGGACACCGCGGGCGCCGATTCGCCCCGGCGTCACAGCGCACGCCCGACCCCGATGCAAACGAGTCCGGCGCAGACCACGCCCGCAGCCACGGCCCGCTGCCGCCACTGCGTGCGCTTGCGGAAGACGACCAGCGACATGGCAGTCGCCAGGTCATCGCCAACAGGCCGTCGCCCAGCGCCTGGGTCTGGCTCTGGTGCGCCATCGACAGGCTGCCCACGGCCACGGCGGCGCGATTGCCGAAGTCCAGCCGCCCGCCCGGGGCCACCGCCGTGCTGCCGCCGGCCAGCGTGATGCGGTCCACATTCGTACTGCTGCCCAGCCGCAGGTTGCCGCCGCCGAGCTGGTAGCCGCTGGTGTTGAACTGCGACCCGGCGGCGGACAGCGCCGGCCCCAGCGTCTCCACGCCGGGGGCGCCGCCAAAAACCGCCGAGGTATCGGCCCCTTGCGCGCCCTGGGGCCAGAGTTGCCCGATGAAGTTGATGCCCGAGGCCGTGCTGCCATCGCTTCCTGGTCGGCTTGGTGGGCGACCGTGACGCCAAGCTTTGCGTTCCTGCTGGCGCTGCCGTTTGCCGTGGCGGCGGCCGGGCTCTTGGGAGACGCCGCACGCCGGCGTTGCCGCAGACGCTGAGAGTTGGGGCGAGTGCCCGGATTGATCGTCGACCTTTGGCGCCGGGCTCGTGCGCGGTGGGCTCGGCGACAAGCCCATCCGTCGGCGCCCGCCGATCTGGCTGCCACACTGCCCGCACCCGCCACAAAGGCGGATGTTCGCCGGTGCGTCACTGTGGTGACTCCAGCGCTTTACGAGGCCGCCCGTATCGGCGATGTTGTGCGCCGCGCATTGGCAGACGAAGCGACGGCCGAGGTAGCGACCGCAGGCCCTTCCGCAAGCAGCTGACCGATTGCAGCTCCCAGCATCAAATCGTCGGCGACGCCGAAATGATGCAGCCGCGCGCGGCCCTGCCGATCGAACAGCACGACGCTCGGCGTACCACCCAGGCCCCACTGCGCCATGGTCAAAGGCAGGGGCCCCGCCTCGGCTGCCTGGTCGATGCCGATCGCGAAGGGGAGTTGGTATTCGTGGATGAAGGCCTGCAACGCCTTCGGCCCCATCACCTCGTGATGCTCGAACACCGTATGCAGGCCGATGACCGTCACGTCTTCGCTCCGAAACGCCTCATGCACACGGCGCGCCTGGGGCAGACCATGCGCCACGCACGCCGGGCAAAGCATCTGGAATGCATGGACCAACACGACGCGCCCCCGAAGGTCCTCCAGTTCGATCGGCGCCGGGGTGTTGAACCAGTGCGAGACCCGCCACCCGGGCAGGCTGGCGGAATGCCCGGGTGGCGACACGGCGCCTGCACGGCTCGGAGCCCCAGACGACGACATCGGTTCGTGCATGGCGCCGGGCATCAGAACTCGCCGTCCTTGATGTAGGGGTGGCTCCACAGGATGGCCTGCATCAGGACAGCCTTCACCCACGCCGCGTGCATCTTCTCGACATCCGTCGGTGAGGCTCCCTTCTTGGCCAGAAAGGGCCTCAGCGTCGTGGTGATGGGAATGGTCAGCGCCGGCAGGTAGCGAAAGTCCACTTGTGCGGGGCCATGGGCGCCGTCGGTCTTGTTCTTCTTGAGCCGGTTGTGGCGCAAACCGATCTCGTACTGCCAGTCGAGCCAGGCCTGGTCGTATCTCGCGTCGGCGGTGTCCAGGATCCACAGCGCAAAGCGCTTCCTGACGGCGGCCAGATAGGCGCCGTCCGGCTGGCCGCTGCGGGTGTCGCCGAAGAACACCACCAGTTCGGGCGTCGAGGCCACGAAGCCGTACCAGACATCAAGGATGGCCTCGGTCTGGTCGGCCAGGATGGCCTTGCTCTGGCGCAGCGCCGCCACGTCGTCGGCGCTGAACAGCATCGTCTTCTGCAGTGCCGCCAGGTCGGCCATCGAGTACGGCGCGCGGGCGAGTGTCGCCTGGCCCAGCGCGTAGCCGGGTGCGCCGCCTCGCGGCGGTGCAGCCCCGGCATCCGCGACCACACCGAGCGTGGTGGCAGCAAGCAGCAATTTCAGCATCCTCATGAACAACTCCTGGTGTCTTGGGTTGGGACAGGTCTGCGGACCCGGATGTCGTTGCGCAACGCCACCAGTGTGTCCCCAGCGCCTGTACCATGGATGCTGTGACGTACACAAAACACCATCCATCGTTCAGAACGGAGGCAAACGCCCTGCCCCCATCGATCGATCGTCTCTCCGGTCTGCTGGATCGTTTCCGCGTTCGGGCCCACCTGTTCCATGCCGGCGCCCTGTGCGGCACGACGGCCTTCGAGGCGAAGCCGGGCCGCGCATTCCTGCATGTGCTTCGCCGGGGCGAACTGGTGGTAACGCACGGCCGGGCGCAAGGCCTGAAGCGCCGCGTCGTCGTGCGCGAGCCGACGGTGATGCTTTACCCCCGACCGGTGGCGCACATCTTCCACAACCCCCCGCGCGACGGTTCGGACTTCACCTGTGCCACGCTCGACTTCGATGGTGCCGAGCACAACCCGCTGGTGGCGGCGCTGCCAGCGCTCGTGCTCGTCCCCTTGGAGCAGGTCGATGGTCTGCAGCCCGCGCTGGACCTGCTGTTCGCCGAAACCGACCGCGTGCGCTGCGGCTCGCGGCTGCTGGCCGACCGCTTGTTCGAGGTGGTGCTGATCCAGTTGCTGCGCTGGCTGATCGACCACCCCGGTGCGGGCGGCGTCGGCAGCGGGCTCATTGCAGGGCTGGCCGATCCGCGGCTGGCCAGGCTGCTTGTCGCGCTGCACGCGGCGCCTGCCGAGGCCTGGCCGCTCGAGCGCATGGCGGCGCAGGCCGGCATGTCGCGCACGGCGTTTGCGGTGGCCTTCAAGCGGGCCACCGACGCCACCCCCGCGGGCTACCTCGCCGACTGGCGACTCACCCTGGCCATGTCCGAGCTGCGCTCAGGCGGATTGCTGAAGGCCGTTGCCGACTCGGTGGGATACGGCAGCGCCACGGCGCTGTCCAAGGCCTTCAAGCAACGCTACGGTGTGGCCCCGCGTGATTGGCGCAGGGCCGACCAACGGCAGCACGAGCCATGATCGTCGCCGGGGACACCGCAGGCGACGACTCACCCCGGCGTCACAGCGCACGCCCGACCCCGATGCAAGCGAGTCCGGCGCAGACCGCGCCCGCAGCCACAGCCCGCTGCCGCCACTGCGTGCGCTCGCGGAATACGGCCAGCGACATCACCGTCGCCAGCACGATGCCCGCATTGGTGTAGGCCACGACCTCGGCCGCCGGCAGCGTGCGCATGGCGTGGATGATGACCACGGCGCGACCAGGACCAGATGACCGAGCAGCACCCACCACAGCGGCTCGGCAGCGCGGGGCTGATGGCGGGCGATCAGGTTCCAGGTCACGTGCACCAGCACGGACAGCCCGATGGCGACGGCCTCAAAGCCGCCAGTCATGCCGTGCCGAGGTCGCGTCCACGCACCAACTCGACCTGCTCGCCGTCCTGCGCGACGGAGATGTTCGCGGCCAGGGCCGGCGCCGTCCGCAGGATCCAGTCATCGAGGGCATGGCCGATGTGCGTCAGCCAGGCCCTGCGTGGCCGCACGCTGGCAATCGCGGCCAGTGCCATCGGCCAGTCGTTGTGCCCCTGCGGCTGATCGTCCTGCGGCGGGAAACTGCAGTCGATCGCCAGGCCGTCGGCTTGCCACGCCTGGAGCAAGGCCTCGGTTAGGGGCGGCAGGCCCAGCGTATCGGTGAGGTAGGCGAACCGGGTGCCATCGTCGGCCTGCACCGCATAGCCGAAGGTCGGTTTCGAGTGCACCAGGGGCAAGGGCGAGAACGACAGGCCGCCGATGCGCTGCGGCTCGAACTTGGCCAGGCGCCGGAAGTCGAGCAGGCCCGGATGCTTGCAGAGGTCGGCGCAGCCCTCGGCGTCGGGTGGGGCGTATACGGCGATGGGCGCGCCACGCCCCCAGCGCAGGTGGAACAGGCCCTGCACATGGTCGGGGTGGAAGTGCGTCAGCACGATGGCGTCCAGGCTGCCCGGCGCAAAGCGCTCGTGCAGGTCCATCAGCCCGGCGTCGATCAGGACGCGGGTGCCGTCATGCTCGATCAGTGCGCTGCAGGGCCTGCGGACATGCCGTGGTGCCACCGCAGCACGCTCGCAGGCCGTGCAAGTGCAGCCGTACAGCGGCACGCCGCCGGCCGCGCCGGTGCCCAGAAAGGTCACGCGCACAGCGGCTGCCCTGCGTTTGTGCGGACCAATGCCACCAGCGCCTGACCCGCGCGCTCCAGCGGGCCGTCGTTGGCGATCACCTGCCCCTCGACGGGCTGGCTCTGCATCGCCCGGTGTCGTACCAGCCGCATCTCGATTGCCGGCAGATCTTCACGGCCCCGCGCCAGCAGGCGTTGGCGCAGGACATCGGTCGGCACGGCGATGGTCACGGCCAGCAGGCCCGGAAACCGCCGCTTCGCATCGGCCAGGTATTCGCGCGAACCATTGACCACCACGGTGGCGCCATTGGCCAGCCACTGGTGGATCTCGATGCCCACCCCGTAGGCGTTGCCGTGGCTCTCCCAGGCCAGCGCAAACAGGCGGTTGCGCAGCCGGGCGGCGAACTCGGCGCGGGTCAGTTCGACATGATTTTCGCCACCGGCGTCGGCCGCCCGCGTGATGTAGCGGTGTGCGAAGACCACGCCGGGCTCTTCTGCCAGGTGCGCACGGGCATAGCGAATCAGGCTGTCCTTGCCACTGCCCGAGGGGCCGACCACATAGATCAATCGTGCGCGCATGGGGGGCTCAAACGTTGCAGGTTAGGCATGGTCAAAGTGCGCGCTGAGCGCCGGCACACCGTGCACCCAGACGAACTCGGCCTGCGGCAAGCCGCCCAGCGCCTTCACCGCGATCAGGTCGGCGCGCAGGCCAGCGGCGATGCGGCCGCGGTCGTGCAGCCCCGCCGCGCGCGCCGGGTTGGCGCTCACCAGGGCCACCGCCTCGTGCAGGCCGATGCCGGCCAGCTCGGGCAGGCGCAAGACCGAGGGCAGCAATGCCGCCGGCGAGTAGTCGCCGCACAGGCAGTCGGCGACCCCTTCCAGCACCGCGTCGAGCGCGCGCATCGATCCCGATTGCGATTTGCCGCGCAGCACATTGGGGGCACCGAACAGGGTGGCCAATCCCTTGGCCCGCGCGGCCCGCGCCGTCTCCAAATTGACCGGGAACTCGGAAATCGCGGCACCGAATGCGGCCACGGCCTCGACCTTCTCCGGCGAGTCGTCGTCGTGGCTGGCCAGCGCAATGCCGAATTCGCGGGCGACCGCTGCGACCTGCGCGATGCGCCCGGCGGCACCCAGCGCGGCGGCCTTCTTTTGCGCAACGATGGCATCGAGCTCGGCCTCGCTGGTCTTGTAGCTTCTGGCCAGGTAACTGCGGAACGCCGTCACGTCCTTGAACTGCCCCTGTCCGGGGGTGTGGTCCATGAAACTGACGAGGTGCGCATGGCCCTCGCGCAGCAGCTCGATCAGGAACGGCGGCGCCGTCTCGTCGGTGACCTCGTAGCGCGCATGCACGCGGTTGTCGACCAGCGCATGCGCCTGCCAGGCCGCCACGGCGCGGGCGATCTCGGCCGCGAAACCGTTGTGGCGCACACCGAGTTCGTGGTTGGCGAAGGACAGCGCGTGAAACACCGTGGTGATGCCGGCGGCGGCATTGCGCTTGTCGGCCTGCGCACACGCAAAGTCGAGCGGGAAGTGCACGCCGGGGCGGGGCTCGACCTCCTTCTCCAGCGCGTCGCAATGCAGGTCGATCATGCCGGGCATCAGGATGCGGCCCGTGAGGTCGATCTCGCGCGCACCCGACGGCGCCGCGTTCGGGCAGACGGCTTCGATGCGGCCGTCGGCCACCAGCACGGCGGCGTCGGCCAGCGTGGTATCGGCCAGCACGACGCGGGCGTGGGTCAGGTACAGCATCGGCGCCGACACCGGTTTGGGATGCGTGGTGGTTTCGACATCACATCGCTGCGCGAGATGAGTCTTCTCCGAAGCATGGAATGCTTTCATGCGGCCTGCCTGATGGATTCGGCGGTCGGGGGGGTGCCGGCGGAGGACGTTGGATGCGGCAGCACACGCACCTCACCATCGGCCAGCGCGCTGACCAGCGCCGGGTCGTGAAAGATCGCCAGCATCGCCGTGCCGGCAGCCTTCAGCTCGCGCAGCAGCGAGATCGCGCACTCGCGCGACACGGGATCGAGGCTCGCCGTCGGCTCGTCCAGCAGCAGCAGGCGCACCGGGCGGATCAGCCCGCGCGCCAGGTTGATGCGCTGCTGCTCGCCGCCGGAAAACGTGGCCGGCGCGACGGCCCACAGGTGCTCGGGCAGATTCAGGCGCGCCAGCAGGCGGGCCGCCTTCGCACGCGCAAGCTCCACCGGCACGCCGCCATCGACCAGCGGCTGCGCCACCACGTCGAGCGCGCTCTTGCGCGGCAGGCAGTGCAGGAACTGCGTGACGCTGCCCAGCTCGGTGCGGCGCAACGCGAGCATGTGCTGCTCGCCGGCCGTGGCCAGGTCCGTGACCGTGCCATCGGCCTGGCGCAGCCACAGGTGCCCACCCGTGGGCAGGTAGGTGCGCCAGATGCATTTCAGCAGCGACGACTTGCCGGCGCCGGATGGCCCGGTGATGGCCAGCAACTGCCCGGGGCGCAATTCCAGATCGACCTGGAAGGTCGACGGAATCTGCCGCGCCTGTTCGTGCAGGAAGAAGTGCTTGTCGAGCTTGTCGGCCTTGAGGATCCAGGGTGTCATGGTGTGCGCCCTCACAGTGCCGAGGCCACCAGCTGCTGCGTATACGCATGCTGGGGGTCTTCGAGGATCTGGTCGGTCAGGCCGGATTCGACGACGCGGCCCATCTTCATCACCAGGGTGCGCGAGGCCAGCATGCGGATCACGCCCAGGTCGTGCGTGACGGCGATCATCGACACGCCGAGCTGGTGCTGCAGCTCCATGATCAGGTCGAGGATGCGCGCCTGTACTGATACGTCCAGGCCGGTGGTCACCTCGTCGAGGAACAGCAGCGGCGGATCGGTCGCCAGCGCGCGGGCGATCTGCACACGCTGCTGCATGCCGCCCGAAAACCGGCCCGGCAACTCGTCCATGCGCGACGCCGGCACCTCGCAGCGCGACAGCAACTGGCGGGCGCGCTCGCGGATGTGCGCGTAACGCATCTCACCGCTCATCAGCAGGCGCTCGGCGATGTTGCCGCCGGCGCTGACCTTGAAGTTCAGGCCCAGGTGCGGGTTCTGGTAGACGATGCCGAAGCGCCGGTTGCGCAGGCGGCGCGCCTGCTGCGCATTGAGCGCCAGCAGATCGATCGCTGCTCCGGGCTCGGCCGGATCGCGGAAGCGCACGCTGCCGCGCGTCGGCGCATCGTCGCCATACAGCAGCCGCACCAGCGACGACTTGCCGCTGCCCGACTCGCCCATCACACCCAGCACCTCGCCGCGCATCAGGCTCAGGTTCACGTCGGCACAGGCCACCACGGTGCCGCAGTGCGGGCAGACGTTGGTGCCGGCCTCGGGGCCGGTGGACTCCAGGCAGCGATGACATCCGCTGCCATGCAGCTTGGTCAGGCCCTTCACTTCCAGGATGGCATCGGGGTTCGCGTTCATGCGGCCTCCCTGGCGTCTTGCGTCGCCGCCTGCGCGTTCAGGCGATCCAGGCAGTAGCCGGCGTCCGAACACTGGTGGGTCTTTTGCCCGTCCTCGCCGATCAACTCGTCCAGGAAGCTGTCGGTGGCACCGCAGCGCGCGCAGGTGTAGCGCTGGCCGGTGGCAGGGTCGGTGAAGTCCTCGACGCGGAAAGCCACGTCGTCGAAGGTCAGCGGCACCGCGTCGGTGTGCGGCGGCACGGCGTAGATCTTCTTCTCGCGCCCGGCGCCGAACAGGTACAGGCACTCGGCCTGGTGCAGCTTTGGCACGTCCCAGCGCGGGATCGGGCTCGGGTCGATGACATAGTGGCCATTGATGCGCGTCGGGTAGCGGTGCGAGATGGTGATCTCGTCGAAGTGCACCATGTCCTCGTAGAGCTTGACCCACAGCCTTGAGTAGTCGGCCTCGCCGTGCATGGTCTTGCGCCGCTCTTCGGACGGTTCGACCACCACCAGCGGGTCGGGGTACGGCACCTGCAGCACGAGGATCTGGTCGGCACGCAATGGCCGCTCGGGGATGCGATGGCGCGTCTGGATCAGCGTGGCCTCGCGCGCCAGCTTGGTGGTGCGCGTGCCGGGACAGGTCAGTTCGACGAACTGGCGCAGGTTTACGGCGTTGACCGACTCGTCGGCGCCCTGGTCGATCACCTTGAGGGCGTCGGCGGGACCGATCAGCGCAAGCGTCAACTGCAGCCCGCCGGTGCCGAAGCCGCGTGCGATCGGCATCTCGCGGGAGGCATACGGCACCTGGTAGCCGGGCAGGCACACCGCCTTGAGCATCGAACGGCGCAACTCCTTCTTGGCGCGGTCGTCCAGGAAGCCAAAGGCGTAGCCGGCGCTTCTGTGTTGGGTGCTCATGCCTGCGCTCCCGGCATCGGCTGCTTGGCTTGCTTGGCCTGAGTGGCACGCAGACGGTCCACGTCGGACTGGAAGGTCACGTAGTGCGGCATCTTGTAGTGGGTGCAGAAGCCCATCGAGTCCACGCCGTCGATGTGCAGCAGCACGAACTCGGGGTCTTCGCTGGGGTTGTCGGGGGTGCCTGCCATGCCCTTCTGAAGGGACCGGTCGAGGATGGCCATCGAGATCGCCTTGACCTCGTTGTGCCCGAAGCAGGCGCCGTAGCCGAGCGAGAACACCGGCTTGGCGCCGGGATCGTCGGTCGGCGTGTACATGGCCACCACCTCGCATTCGGTGACCAGCACCTCGCCGGCTTCGACGGACTCGCCCGTCACCGGGTGCGGCAACATCAGCGGCACATAGCCCACGCGCAGCTCGGCCACCGTCGGGTGCACGTCGCCGTAGCCGCGCATGTTGGAGTAGGCAATGGCCAGCATCGAGCCCGTCTCGGCGCGGCTCATGGTGGCCAGCGCGGCGCTGCGCGAGACCGGGAACACCAGCGGGTCGCGGGTGATGTCGAAGGCCGGCGCCGCATCGTCCGTCGGCGTGGGCAACAGGCCCTCGGCGCGCAGCGCGTCCACCACCTTCGGAAAACTGTCCGGCAGGTCGGGGCTGGGCAAGTCCTGCAGCCAGTCGCGGGCGAGGCTGCGGAACACTTCGCCGCCCTCGGCCAGTTGCTCGAAGCGGAACAGCCGTTGCAGGTAGTCCGGCGTCGGGCCCAGCATCTGGCCGCCCGGGATCTCTTTGAACGCCGAAGAGATGCGCCGGATCAGGCGCATGCCGGTGCCGTCGTGCGCGCCGGTCACCGCCAACCGTGCCCGCGTCGAGCGGAAGGCGCGCAGGAAGAACGCCGCTTCCAGCGTGTCGCCAGCGGCCTGCTTCAGCGCCAGTGCCGCCAGGTCGGGGTCGTACAGCCCGCCCTCGCTGATGACGCGGCCGGTCAGGAAGTGAAGCTGGTCGCGGATGGTGTCCACCGCCAGCGGCGCGCCCCCGCCCTGCGCACGCAGGAATTCGAGCACGCGGGCGGCTTCACGAATGGCGGTCTCGCCGCCCTTGATGGCCACATAGCCCATGTTCAGGCCTCCTGCGCGGTGCAGGCGACGGTGATGCGCGTGCTGCGCGGCAGCGCCACCAGCGCGTCCGGCGCGGCCAGCACGATATCCACGCCCAGCGGGTAGGCGCCGACCCAGGCCGCGCGCCGCTCCAGCCAGCCGTCGTGAAGCCCGGTCACCGCGAACGCACGCGTGCCAGGCACGCCCGGACCCTGCAACCGAAGGACCACGGCGTCATGCGCCGACGCCTGCCCGGCGTCGCCCAGCGCGTCTACCGTCAGCACCAGCGTCGCGCCGAGTTCGGGCGACTCCAGCGTGCCCAGCGTGGGCTGACAGGCGGCATCGGGCGGCACGCGGCCATCGAGCAGGATGAAGCGCGCCTGCCCCAGGGGCGCGGTCGGCGCGAGCAGCAGGCGGCGGGCATCCGCGCCCAGCAGGCCCAGGGGGTCGGCCAGGCTCACCGATTCGTCAAGCACCGCCGACAGGAATATCAGCGCGGCATCGTGCCCGTGCCCGCGACCGTGACCCTGCGCCGGCACCAACGTGCCGGGCCGTGCGAAACCGTCCAGCAGCGCGCGGAAAGCCTGCTGCTGCGCATTGGGCATCCACCACTCAGCGGGCTTCATGCGTGGCTCTCCGAATCGCCGTCGGCCTCGGCCAGCAGCGCAAAGTCCACGCGCGTCCGCTTGAGGCCGGCCTGGCGGACGGCGCGGATATCTTCACGCGCCTGCGCGCCACGCAGCGCGAGCGCATCCACCGCTTCGGCGCCGGGCCAGCGCTGCGCAAATACGGCATCCAGCAGCGCCAGCGCATGCGCCAGCTCGGCGTCGTCGGCCATCACCACGGCACCGCCCTCGGCGCGCTCGCCGCGGTGGTTGACGAGTGCGACCGCGGCGCGCGCCATCGGCACCTCACCCAGGAAGAACGGCTGGTGCTTCACGGCGTCACGCCACTGCATCAGCGCGAGGCCGGACTCGGCATGTTGCAGCGGTGTCACCGTCAGGCCCTCGGTCAGTTGGGCGGCGGTGTTCAGCACGGCCTCGCGGCCGGCCGCCACCAGGCAGGCGACCAGGTGGCGCCGTTCGATCATCGGCGCCGGCGGGTTGGAGGGGGTCATGCTGTCCTCACATCAGCCGCGCACGAAGGCGGGCCGAAAACTGGTCGAGCAGGAAGACCACGATGAAGATCGCGATCAGGATGGTCGCCACGTGGTCGTACTGGAACATGTCGAAGCGGCCCTTCAGCTCCTGGCCGATGCCGCCCGCGCCGACCAGGCCGATGACGGTGGCCATGCGCACATTGCGGTCCAGGATGTACAGCGTGTAGGCGATGTACTGCGGCACCACCTGCGGCATCACGCCGTACCACAGCGTCTTGAGCTTGCCGGCGCCGATGGCTTCCAGCGCCTCTTGCGGCTTCTTGTCGGCGTTCTCGATATCCTCGGCGTAGAACTTGCCGAGGAAGCCCGCCGCGTGCAGCCCGAGCGCCAGCACGCCGGCAATCGGCCCGAAGCCGTAGGCCAGCACGAGGAACAGCGCGACGATCAACTCGGGCGCCGAGCGCAGCAGGCTGATCGTGCCGCGCGCCAGCGTGTAGGTCGCCCGATGCGGGGTGTAGTTGCTCGCCGCGTAGTAGGCCAGCGGCACCGACAGCAGCACCGACAGGATCGTGCCCCACAGCGCGATCTCCAGCGTCTCGAGCATCTTCACGGTGACGGTCCAGAGGTAGCCGAGGGGCTTGACCAGCGTCTCGGTGCGCTCGACCGTCACGTCCATCTGCAAGGTCTGCGGATTCAGCCGCTGCTCCTTGCGCTCCTGCATCTCGATGCGCGCGAACGGGGGCAGCCGGTCCCGGTCCAGCCCGGGCAGCCGCGCCACGTCTTCCTGTTCGCCGGTGGCGGGCGGCCACATCGAGCTGCCCACCCGCGACAGTCCGCGCACGACCTGCGAGTCGTCGGCCAGACCGACGATCTTGCCGATGGCCTGCACGCTCATCGCGACCATGCGGTCCATCTCGGTGCGGTGCCCGGTCCACAGCAACAGGGCCAGCAGGCCGATCACGACGAGCAGGTGCTTGGCGCTGTAGGGATGGTCGAGCCGCCACTCGAGCTGCGTGCCTGGCGGCGGTACCGGAATGGGTTTGGCAAGCACGCGCGCCCCCTAAGCAGCCAAGGGCTGGCGCGCGATGGCGGCCGGCCGTGCGCTATCGGCATCGGCGGCGGGCTGGGCGTCCCAATGCGCGCCGGCGTAGAGCTGCTGCACACGCGAATCGCTGAACTCGGCCGGCGAGCCATCGAAGACGACACGGCCGTCGCGCATGCCGACGATGCGGTCCGCAAACTCGCGCGCCAGGTCCACCTGGTGCAGGCTGCACAGCACCGTGGTGTTGCGCTCGCGCGCTGCCGCGCGCACGAGGGCAAGGATGTCGCGCGAGATCTTGGGGTCGAGGCTGGCCACCGGTTCGTCGGCGAGCACGACCTCGGGGTCGAGCATGAAGGCACGCGCGATACCCACGCGCTGCTGCTGACCGCCTGAGAGTTCACCGGCGCGGCGCTGCAGGTGTTTGGGGTCGAGCCCGACACGCGCCAGCAGCGTGCAGGCCTTGGCACGGTGCCCGGGCGTGAACCAGCCGAGCAAGGCGCGGCCGGTGGACACCACGGGCAGCAGGCCGGCCAGCACGTTGCCGGCCACGCTCATGCGCAGCGTGAGGTTGAAGTGCTGGTGGATCATCGCCACGCGCTGGCGCAATTCGCGCTCGGTGTCGGTGTTGAACTCGATGCCATCGATGACGACGCGGCCTTCGGTCGGGCGCATCAGCCCGTTCACCGCGCGCAGCAGCGTCGATTTGCCGGCGCCCGAGGGGCCGAGCACGACGCAGAACTGGCCGCGCGGCACTTGCAGGCTGACCTCGGCCAGGGCCCGCGTGCCGTCGGGCCAGACCTTGCCGAGTTGGTCGAATTCGATCATCGCGCGCTGGCCTTCTTCATGATCTCGGTCTTCACCGCATCGGTGACCAGCTCGAACATCTTGCCGGCGGCGGCCATGTCGGCCTCGCTGACGCGGGCGGTGTAGCCGTCGACCTTGCCGCCGCCGTAGCCGCGGATCTGGTCCTTGCTGATGCCAGGCAGCTTGGCGACGTTGTCAAAGGCATCGCGCAGCTTGGCCTTGACGCCATCGCCCACCTTCGGGTGGATCGCCAGCGGCGGGTACGGGATCGGCGTGCTCTTTGCGATGACCTTGACCTTGCTCGGGTCCAGCGCCTTGGCATTGACCGCCTTCTCGAACGAGTCGAAC
>CXWL01000384.1_pt1 | contig 52688 bp, 40 predicted proteins | sample 590931 | NCBI WGS metagenome assembly CXWL01 (sample SAMEA3498368, study PRJEB10139) | groundwater metagenome | biome: water well; material: biofilm material | place: Germany | collected 2015-04-27 | reverse complement strand
CGAGGATTGCAATGTCGCGCCCTTCTGGGAAGAGGGCATGAATCCCTTCAGCGCTGTCCGCCCCCACGCGGTCGACCGCGAAAAGGCCGCCGCGCTCTGGGCAGTATCGGAAGCGATGACAGGGGTTTCGTTTTCCCGGTAACATATTACCCGTTTCAAGCGCCGCCAATATCCTTGACTTTATGCGCATCTGCTGCGAAAGGCCCGCCATCGACGCGGGGCCTGTGCCTCGCGCGTTTTCGTTTTAGATGAGGTCAAAGCGCCATGAAGGCTCTGATGAAGACCACCAAGTCGGTCAAGCCGGCTGAGGTCGAAAAGAAATGGCATCTGGTTGATGCCGAAGGTCTGGTCGTTGGCCGCGCTGCCACGATCATCGCCAATGTCCTGCGCGGCAAGCACAAGCCGAGCTTCACCCCGCATGTCGATTGCGGCGACAATGTCGTCGTGATCAATGCAGACAAGATCCGCTTCACGGGCCGCAAGCTCGACCAGAAGGTCTATTATCGCCACACCGGCTATCCGGGTGGCATCAAGGGCGTCACAGCCGGCAAGATCCTTGAGGGGCGTTTTCCCGAGCGGATCCTTGAAAAGGCTGTTGAGCGCATGATCCCGCGCGGTCCGCTTGGCCGTGAGCAGATGCGCAACCTGCGTATCTTTGCCGGCACCGAGCATCCGCACGCGGCACAGAACCCCGAATTTCTCGATATCGCGGCGCGCAACCGCAAGAACAAGGTGGGTGCATAATGTCCGACGATACCCGTCAATCGCTTTCCGATCTCAAGGACCTGACGTCTGCGGCGCCTGTCGTCGCTGTTGAAACCAGTGTTGAGGAAGCCGCTCCACCGGCGCCGGTGGTCAAATCGACGCTTGCCATCCTCCGCGAACGCGAAATCGATGCGCAGGGCCGCTCCTACGCCACCGGCCGCCGCAAGGACGCGGTCGCCCGTGTCTGGCTGAAGCCGGGCACTGGCCGCATCATCGTCAATGGCCGCGACCAGACCGCCTATTTCGCACGTCCGACGCTGCGTCTCGTCATCAACCAACCGTTCGCGGTTGCCGATCGCGCCGAGCAATTCGATGTGATCGCCACCGTCAAGGGCGGCGGGCTTTCGGGACAGGCCGGTGCCGTAAAACACGGCATCGCGCAGGCGCTGTCGAAATATGAGCCGACGCTGCGTCCGCTTGTGAAGGCGGCGGGCTTCCTGACCCGTGACAGCCGCACCGTCGAACGCAAGAAATATGGCCGCGCCAAGGCCCGCAAGAGCTTCCAGTTCTCGAAGCGCTAGGCCGCCGACGCATTGCAAAAAAAGGGCGGCCTCGGGGGAACCCGGGGCCGCTTTGTTCTGGCGAGTTACCGCCCCATCAACGTCCGCTCTTCGCCGTTTTCATAGGCCTTGACGCTGACCTCCAGCACCTTGGCTCCGGCGAGAACCGCGTTGAATACTGCCATGTGCGGGCTCGCGAAGTGCGCCGCGATCGCTTCGTTGTCGCGCCAGCGTTCGCTGATGACGAGCGTATCGGATGCCAGCACATCGCGCGAAAATCCATAGTGGAGGCACCCGTCTTCGGCGCGGGTTGCGGTGATCTGCGCCTCCATCTCGGCGGCAAGCCGGTCTATCTCTCCGGCGCCCAGTTTCGCATGGCCCATCACGATGATCATTGCATTCTCTCCTTTGTACCCCCACTTGACGTGCTTGTTGCGCCGATAGCCCCGATTTGTTAGGCGCGCCAGCAATCGCCGGGACATCTCCCCCTACTTTCGAAATTGGAATTTGGATGCTTATTACACCCGCTTACGCCCAGGCCGGAGCCGCCGCACCGGGGGGGACTGCCGCCTTCTTCATCCAGATGATGCCGCTGGCGCTGATCTTCGTCATCTTCTGGTTCCTCCTGATCCGCCCGCAGCAGCAGCGCATGAAGAAGCACCGCGCACTGATCGACGCGGTCAAGAAGGGCGATAGCATCGTCACGGGCGGCGGGTTGATCGGCAAGGTCACCAAGGTCGAAGGCGACACTGTCGAGGTCGAGATCGCGAGCGGTGTCAAGGTCAAGGCCGTCAAATCCACCCTGACCGACATTACACCCCTCGGCTCCTCCAAGCCCGCTAACGACTGAACCAGACATGCTTGATTTTCCTCGCTGGAAGGTATGGCTCACGATTGTGACCATGGTGGTCGGCGTGATCTTTGCGCTGCCCAGCATCCTGCCGCCCAGCGTTACGCAATATCTTCCGGCCCGGTTTGCCGCGACCAGGATCAATCTCGGCCTCGATCTTTCGGGCGGCAGCCATTTGCTGCTTGAGGCCGATGTCCGCGACCTCGCCAAGACGCGCCTCGCCCAGATGGAAGAAAGTGTGCGCACCGAGATGCGGCGTGGCGATCCCAGGATCGAGATTGGCGATATTTCGACGACTGGAGGCGAATTATCCTTCTTCGTGCGCGATGCAGCGCAGATCGATTCGGCGGTCGAGCGCACCCGTGCGTTGACCACAGGCGTGGGCGTTACCGGTCAGCGCGACTGGAATGTCGCTGTCCGCGACACAATTCGCATCGTGATGACCCCGACAGCCGCCGGGCTGGCCAGCGAGACCGACAAGGCACTCGATACCGCGCGCAACGTTGTTGCCAAGCGCATCGATCCCGACGGCACCAGGGAAGTCACCGTCATCCGGCAGGGCAGCGACCGCATCCTTGTCCAGGTTCCGGGCTTGCAGGATCCCGAAGGGCTGAAGCAATTGCTCGGCAAGACCGCCAAGCTCGAATTCAAGCTCGTCGACCTCAACGCCGATCCGGCGCAGGTGGTGCAAGGCAATGCCCCTCCCGGCAGCCAGGTCCTGCCCTATCCCGACGATCCGAACGGCGTGAAGAAAATTGCCGTGCAGCGCCGGGTGATGGTATCGGGCGATCAGCTGATCGATGCCTCACAGGGCTATGACCAGCAGGACAACCGCCCGATCGTCAATATCCGTTTCAACGGACAGGGCGGTCGCCGCTTTGCGCGCACGACCCAGGAAAATGTTGGCAAACCCTTTGCCATCATCCTCGATAACAGCGTTATCTCGGCCCCCAACATCAACGAACCGATCCTTGGCGGACAGGCGCAAATCTCGGGAAGTTTTACGGTCGAGAGCGCCAACCAACTCGCCATAGCGCTGCGTTCGGGCAAGCTGCCGGTCGCGCTGAAAGTCGTTGAGGAACGCACGGTCGGCCCCGATCTGGGCGCTGACTCGATCCGCAAGGGCGTGATTGCAGGCATCGTCGCGACGCTGGCGCTGATCGCCTTCATGCTCATGACCTATATGCGCTTCGGCGTTTATACGATGTTTGCGCTGGTCCTGAATGCGCTGCTGATTCTGGGCGCGATGGCGATGTTCAACGCAACGCTGACACTGCCGGGAATTGCCGGCTTTGTGCTGACGATCGGTGCGGCAGTCGATGCCAATGTGCTGATCTATGAACGCATCCGCGAAGAGCTCAGGCGCGGGCGCAATACGCTGGCAAGCTGCGAATTCGGATACAAGGAAGCGCGCAGCGCGATCTTCGATGCCAACATCACCAATGTGATTTCAGCGATCATCATGTTCTGGTTCGGCTCGGGTCCGATCCGCGGCTTCGCGGTCGTGCTGACCATCGGCATCATGACATCGGTTTTTACGGGCGTCACCTTTACGCGCCTGATCGTTGCCGAACACCTCAAGCGCGCCCGTCCGCGCGAACTCAACATCTAAGGCTTGGCATCCCATGCGCCCGATCAAACTTGTCCCGGACAATACCAATATCCCGTTCCTTTCCTTTCGCTGGTGGGCCATGGGATTATCGATCCTGCTGCTGGTTGCGTCGCTTGCGCTCGTTGCCATCAACGGGCTGAACTGGGGCGTCGATTTCTCCGGTGGTCAGACGGTCCGGATCAGCTTTGCAAAACCAACCGATGTAGCTGAAATCCGCTCGCGTATCAGCGCGATGGGGGTCGAGGATGCCGCCATCCAGCAATTCGGCTCGCCCAACGATATTGCGATTCGGGTACCGCTACCCAACGCAAAAAACCCCCTGAGCCAGTGCTTCGGGTCCAACCCGCTTGCCCAGGGCGGCGGAAGCGCCGACGATTCCAACAAGATGGCCTCCAAAATACGCGCCGGAATCCTGGCGCAATATCCCGATGCGAAATTCGGCTCGGTTGAAACGGTTTCCGGCAAGGTATCCTGCGAGCTGTTCAGCACGGGTGGCATTGCCCTGACCCTTGCCATGATCGGTATCGCCCTTTTTATCTGGTTCCGCTTCGAATGGCAGTTCGGGGTCGGGGCGCTCTTTACACTGTTTCACGATGTTGTGCTGACCTTCGGGTTTTTCGCACTCACCCAGCTTGAGTTCAACCTCAACGTCGTCGCTGCGATCCTCACGATCATCGGCTATTCGCTGAACGATACGATCGTCGTTTATGACCGCGTCCGGGAGAATTTGCGCAAATGGCGCAAGATGGAGATTTCGGCGTTGCTCGATCTTTCGGTGAACGAGACTCTTTCACGGACGATCGTCACATCGCTTTCGCTTATCCTGACGCTCACCGTTCTACTCGTGCTCGGGCCCGAAGTGATTTTCGGTTTCACGGCTTCGATGCTGCTCGGCATCGTGATTGGGACATTCTCGTCAATCTATGTCTCGGCCCCGATCCTGATCTGGCTCAAGGTCCGGTCCGACAGCTTTGTTCCGGCGACCACCGGAACAAACGAGCGCGTGGCAAAGCCCGAGGGCTTTATCAAATAAGCGATTTAAGGTGCGCATACAGCGCATCGGTATTGGCCTGCCAGGTAAAGCGTTCCGCAACCCTGCGGACAGCTGCCGCGTCGCGGGGGTTGGCAATCAGATCCTGAATGGCATCGGCGATGGCCTGCGGATCGGCGGCAACGATGTGCCCGGCGATCGGGCTGTCAACCACTTCGCGCGCGCCCCCCACATCGGTGATGACGATCGGCGTGCCGCACGCCAGTGCCTCAACCCAGACATTGGCGAGCCCTTCGGAAACCGACGGCAGGGCCATGGCATCGGCGGCCCCCAGCCAGCGCGCAATTTCGGAATGATCCAGCGAACCCGCAAACCGGACATGGCTTGCAACGCCGCGCAACGTCGCCTGCCGCTCGAACGCTGCGCGATCCGGGCCTGCGCCGATCAGGACAAGCGAGGTGCCAGGCATCGCAACAAGCGCATCGATCAATAGCCCTTGCCCCTTGCGTGTGCTGAGCGTTCCCACCGAAACCACCAGCGGCCCGCTGATTCCAAGGGCGAACTTTTCCTTCAAGCGGTCGACCGGCTGAAACAGGTCCAGATCAACGCCTGTGTGATGCACCCGGATGCGTTCCGCTGGCATCCCCATCGCGATCATGTCGGACTTGAGCGCCGCCGACACCGCAAGCACACCATCCGCCGCCTTCCCCGCACTCACCACCTGTGCCCGCGTGGCAGGGCGCTGCCCCCAAAGATGGATGTCGCTGCCCCGCGCCTTGATTGAAACGGGCACACCGAGCGCCTTGCCCAGGGCAATGGCCGCAGGCCCGTCTGGGAAAAAGAACTCCGCGTCGATGACGTCGAAGCTGAATTGCTCGCGCAATTTCCTCAGCTGGGGGAGGAGCGCTCGCGCCAGCATGGTCGCATCGAAACGGCCGTCCGTTGCCGGAAGATGCAGAAAACGCGGCCGCGAGACATCAAGCCCTTGCCAGTTTTCGCGCGCGGGGAGCGCTGAAAGCGCGGCATAGTGCTCCACGCGCGACAAGGGCCAGGGTGGCAGGCCAACCGGGGCCATCACGCGCAGTTCAACATCGGGATGCGCCGCCAGCTCCAATGTCTGGCGCTCGACAAACGGCCCAAAGCACGGGCGTGACCGGTCAGGAAACAGCGTCGAAAGGGTCAGCCCGCGAAGCATCAGCCGAGCGCGAACGGACGCGGACTTGCGAACAGCACATCGCTTCCGGGATCAATTGAAACCTCTGCTGCGCCGTCAACCATCCAGCATTCCCCGGCCGCAAAGGCCATGCCGTCGATAGCGCCCGCCCCGCTGACCGGAACCAGCCAGCCATTGGCTTCGAGCGTGACGCTGCGATTGCCGCTCCACGACCAGCGTTCAAGGATGAACTTGGCGGAGGAGGCAAGCACATGGCGGCCGGGTTCAACCTGGCCTGGTATTGGCGGCACGGTGAAGGGCGCGCGGTCCGACACTGCAATCCCTTCCTCTAGGTGCAGTTCGCGCGGACGGCCAAAATCGTAGAGTCGGTATGTGAGATCGACATTCTGCTGGACTTCGATCAGCGTGATCCCGGCCCCGATGCAGTGAATGGTATTGGCAGGCGAATAGATGACATCGCCTGCCGCGACCGGCTTCCAGTCCATCAGCGCCTCGATGCTGCCATCGAGCACGGCCGTGTGCAGTTCGTCACGCAAGACCGGGCGGATCGTGCCAAGCGCTATTGTCGATCCCGGCAATGCATCGAGGATCACCCAGGCTTCGTCCTTGCCGCGTGCGAACCCCTTCGCCCTTGCCTGGGCATCACCAGGGTGAACCTGAATCGAGAGTTTTTCGCTGGTGAAGAGGTATTTGACCAGCAGTTCCGGATCATTTGAAGCCGGTGCATCGAACCATATCTCGCCAACCGGTCCCTGTTCGGGAGCTGGATCGGCAAATCCCGGCCAGAGCTTTCGCCGCCCCCAGGGCTTTTCGACGCGGATGGTCGTGAGGCGCGTGCAAACCATGCGACGGGCCATATCGGAAAAGCGTTGAACAACGCAATCTCGACGCTTGGCGAAGGGCGTTGCAGCAGCTAAGACACGCAGCCATGCGCATTGTACCAACAAAGTCCGTCGCCCTGATTGCAGCCCTTGCCGTCATTGTCCCACTCGCTGGCTGTGCCCGTGGCGGCGCGAAGCGGGATACATCCTATGTCGCGCGCGACGTGGATACGCTCTACACCGCTGCCAAGAACCGGCTCGATCGTGGCCAGTTCAAGCTCGCCGCCGTGCTGTTTGACGAAACCGAGCGCCAGCATCCCTATTCGGTGTGGGCACGTCGCGCACAGCTTATGAGCGCGTTCAGCTATTACATGGCGAAGGATTTCACCGAATCGACCAATTCGGCGCAGCGCTTCCTCTCGATCCATCCGGGCAACCGCGACGCGCCCTATGCCTATTACCTGATCGCGCTCAACTATTACGAGCAGATCACCGATGTGACGCGCGACCAGAAAATCACCCAGCAGGCGCTCGATGCGATGGGTGAGCTGATCCGCCGCTATCCCGGCACACGCTATGCCTCCGATGCTCGCCTGAAGGTTGACCTGATCCGCGACCATCTTGCGGGCAAGGAAATGGAAATCGGCCGCTTCTACGAACGCCGCGCACAATGGCTGGCCGCCGTCATCCGTTTCCGGACGGTGGTCGATAAATATGACAGCACCAGCCACACGCCCGAAGCGCTGATGCGGCTGACCGAAGCCTATCTGGCGCTCGGCATCCCGGAAGAAGCCAAAAAGGCCGCCGCCGTGCTTGGTGCGAACTACCCTGGCAGCAAATGGTATGACCGCGCCTATCAGCTGATGCAGAAGCATCCCGCCTGAGGGCTGCCATCCCATGCTGACCCGCCTGTCGATCCGCGATGTTGTGCTGATCGAGGCGCTTGACCTCGATTTCTCGCGCGGCCTCGGCGTGCTGACGGGGGAGACCGGGGCCGGCAAATCGATCCTGCTCGATGCTTTGGGATTGGCGCTGGGCGACCGCGCCGATAGTGGACTGGTGCGGAGCAGTGTCGCGCAGGCCAGCATCACCGCCAGTTTCGAGCCTTCGCCCGAAGCCCTGACGCTCCTGATCGACAACGATCTCATGATCGGCGCGGGTGAGGAACTGATCGTCAGGCGGACGGTGAAGGCCGATGGCGGCAGCCGCGCCTTTGTGAACGACCAGCCAGTCTCGGCCGCGCTGCTGCGCGAACTGGGGGGGATGCTGGTCGAGATTCACGGCCAGCATGACGATCGCGGGCTGATTAACCCGCGCGGTCATCGGGCGCTGCTTGACAGTTTCGCGCGGGCCAATACCGGAGCGGTGGCCGCCGCGCATGATGCGATGCGCACCGCCGAACAGGCGCTGGAAACTGCGCGCTCGGCGCTTGCCGATGCCGAACGCGACCGCGAATGGCTGGCCCATGCCGTCGCCGAACTGCGCGCCTTTGCCCCCGAGCCGGGCGAGGAAGCCGACCTTGCCGAACGTCGCGCGACGATGCAGCGCGGCGAGAAAATTGCCGACGAACTCAACCAGATCACCGACCTCATCGAAAGCGGCGATGGCGGGCTCTCCAAACTTCGCCAGGCCGCACGCATCCTTGACCGGATTGCTGGCGATCATCTGACTTTGGCCGAAGCGCTGGCGGCGGTCGATCGCGCGATCAACGAGGGCTCGGTTGCCGAGGATCGCCTCCGCGATGCAGCGCGGGCACTCGCCTATGATCCCGCTGCGCTCGAGGCGGACGAGGCGCGGCTGTTCGACCTGCGGGGCCTCGCCCGCAAGCATCGCGTCCAGCCGGACGATCTTGCCGTCCTCACCGAAGAGCTGGTCGCGCGTTACGATGCGATCGAGGCGGGAAGCGAAGGTCTTGCCCGGCTCGAAGTAGCGTTGGCCGCTGCGCGCGAAACCTACCGCAAGACCGCAACTGCACTCAGCGAGCAACGCATTGCCGCAGCGGCAAGGCTCGATGCAGCCGTTGCGGCCGAACTCATGCCATTGAAGCTCGATTCCGCGCGCTTCCGGACCGTCGTTGCGCCGCTGGCCGAGCCGCAATGGGGACCGCACGGCATGGACCGGGTTGAATTCGAGATCTCCACCAACCCCGGCGCACCGTTCGGCCCGCTCATCAAGATCGCCAGCGGCGGCGAACTGTCACGCTTCATCCTCGCGCTCAAGGTGGCGCTCGCCGAACAGGGAAGCGCCGCAACGATGATCTTCGACGAGATCGACCGCGGCGTCGGCGGGGCGGTCGCCTCAGCCATCGGAGACCGGCTGTCGCGACTGGCAGGCGGCGCGCAGGTGATCGTTGTCACCCACAGCCCGCAAGTTGCGGCGCGTGGCGACACGCATCTCTTGATCGCCAAATCGTCCGATGGGATCATCACTCGCACCGGCGTCCGCACGCTTGACGAAACCCACCGCCGCGAGGAAATCGCGCGAATGCTGTCGGGGGCCGAGGTGACTGACGAAGCAAGGGCGCAGGCTGGCCGGTTGCTGGAAGTTGTGTAGGAGGGACGAATGAGCATATTTGGAGATGTGCTGAGGCGGCTGGCCAACATGGCAGATGGGCGCAGACAATCGACAACAGGACGCTATCAGTTAGGCACAGCAGCCGCTGGTTCGATCTTGCTGCGCGGAAATGGAAACTATGACTACGAAGTGGTCGGCGAAGCGCAATGCCAAGAGAGCCTCGAAGAAATATGTGGTGGACGAGACGAGGACGGCGTGGATCATCAGTGCGTTGCTGTGATGGTGAACGACGACGGCAACTCCTATGACAAGAACGCGGTTGCAGTTTTTATTGACGGCAAACGCATCGGATTTCTGCCGCGCCAAGTAGCCCCCGAATTCCGTCGGCAGGTATTGCGAATAAATCCAAGCTGCGCGTCGGTAGGGTGCAGAGGTGTAATTCGAGGGGGCTGGGATCGAGGCGACGGAGATATTGGAAGCTTCGGCGTGTGGCTCGATGTGTTGCAACCTTTGGAGATAGAAGCTCGGCAATGACCACCGAAGCCGAAGCCGCCGCCGAACTCGAGCGTCTCGCGCGCGAGATCGCCTATCATTCGTTGCGCTACCATACCGAGGATGCGCCGGAGATCAGCGACGCCGATTATGATGCGCTGGTCAAGCGCAACACCGAGCTGGAGGCAGCGTTCCCAGACCTCGTCCGCGACGATTCACCTTCGAAGCTGGTCGGGGCGGCGCCTGCCTCGCATCTGTCGAAGGTCGCCCATGCCAAGCCGATGCTCAGCCTCGACAATGCGTTCGACGATCAGGAGGTTGCGGACTTTGTCGGGCGGGTTCGGCGGTTCCTCAACCTGGCCGATGACATACCCGTCGCGCTGACCGCCGAAACGAAGATCGACGGCCTGTCCTGCTCGCTCAGATACGAGCAAGGGCGCCTTGTCCTTGCTGCGACACGGGGCGACGGAACGGTCGGGGAAGACGTGACCGCCAATGTGCGGACCCTCTCGGACATACCCGGATCATTGCCGGGCGACGCGCCGGATATCTTCGAAATTCGCGGCGAAATTTACATGTCGAAAGCCGATTTTGCTGCACTTAATGCTGCGCAGCAAAATGCGGATGGGAAGCTGTTCGCCAATCCCCGCAACGCCGCCGCCGGTTCGCTCCGCCGGAAGGATTCGGGCATCACGGCTTCCCGCCCCTTGCGCTTCTTTGCCCATGGCTGGGGCGAGGCATCGGCGCTTCCTGCGGATACGCAGGCCGGGGTCATGGCTGCGATTGCGGCCTGGGGGTTGCCGGTCGATTCGCGTTTCGCGGTGACCGAAACGGTCGAAGCGGCGCTTGCCCATTACAATGCGATCGAGGCCGAACGCTCGGATCTGCCGTTCGACATCGATGGCGTCGTTTACAAGGTCAACCGGCTCGACTGGCAGGCGCGGCTGGGTTTTGTCGCCAAGGCGCCGCGCTGGGCGATCGCGCACAAATTCCCGGCCGAACAGGCACAGACGACGCTCGTTTCCATCGACATCCAGGTCGGACGGACAGGCAAGCTGACGCCGGTCGGTCGGCTCCAGCCGGTGACGGTTGGCGGGGTGGTGGTTTCGAACGTAACGCTGCACAATCGCGACGAGATCGGGCGGCTCGGCGTCCGGCCGGGCGACCGGGTGGTGGTGCAGCGCGCGGGCGATGTCATTCCACAGATCGTCCGCAACCTGACTCCTGACGAGGATCGGCCCGCTTATGCCTTTCCCCAAACCTGCCCGGAATGCGGATCGGAAGCGGTAGCGGCGGAAGGCGAAGTCGATGTGCGTTGCACCGGCGGCCTGATCTGCCCGGCGCAACGGATCGAGCGGCTCAAGCATTTCGTCTCCCGCCCCGCGCTCGACATTGAGGGGCTGGGCGAAAAGACGATTGAAGAATTTTTCGGGCTGGGCTGGTTGCACAGCCCCGCCGACATTTTCCGCCTCCACCAGCATCGCGACGAGATACTGAAGCGCGAAGGCTGGAAGGAAAAATCGGTCGAGAACCTGCTTTCGGCCATCGAAGGCAAACGCATGCCCGATCCGGCTCGCTTCCTGTTCGGACTGGGCATCCGGCATGTCGGCGCCGTGACCGCGCGCGACCTGGTCAGGGCGTTCGGCACGGTCGAGGCGGTTGCCGAAACCGCGCGGCATGAGGGCGCGGAGGCCGAGCTGACGGCCATCGACGGCATCGGCCCGATCGTGGCGCAAGCATTGGTCGCCTTCTTTCACGAGCCGCACAATCGCGATGCATGGGACGATCTCCTCTCCGAAGTCTCGCCCCCCGCTTATGTCTCGAACATCCGCGCGTCCGCCGTCAGCGGCAAGACGGTAGTCTTCACCGGCAGCCTCGAAACGATGAGCCGCGACGAAGCCAAGGCACAGGCCGAAGCGCTTGGCGCAAAGACCGCCGGCTCCGTTTCGGCCAAGACCGATCTGGTGGTTGCAGGGCCGGGAGCAGGCTCAAAGCTCAAGAAAGCGCAGGAGCTTGGGGTCAAGGTGATCGATGAGGCCGAATGGGCGGCAATCGTAGGGGAGGCCACCTAGACGAAGAGCAACGACATTGGCTCAGACGACGATCATTCCCAGACACCACGCGTGTCGATGACGATGCCGGAAGGCTTTGGCAGCGATTTGAACTGTCGATGGTCAACCAGCATCAGGTGCAGATCGCCATCCATCGGGAGCGCCTCCGATCCAACCAGGGTTATGCCATCAAGGCCGGGCGGCAGTGCTTTGATATTCGGCTCGACGGCAACGACTGTTCCAGAATGCATCTCCACAACGGATTTTACGATTGCGGAAGCCGGGCTTTCCCTCAGATCATCGATATCGGGCTTGAAGGCCAAGCCGTAACAAATAATCTTGACGTCCGACCCAGTTGTTCCAGGTCTTGCGCTTGTGATCGAAGCAACCGCTTCGCGCACCTTGGCCAATACCCAGTCGGGCTTGGAATCATTCACTTCCCGCGCGGTCCTGATGATCCGAGCCTCAGCTGGCGTTCCAGCAACAATGAACCAGGGATCAACCGCAATGCAATGGCCGCCCACGCCCGGTCCGGGCTGGAGAATGTTGACCCGCGGATGACGATTGGCAAGCGCAATCAATTCCCAGACGTTGATGTCGAGCTTGTCGCAAATCATCGACAATTCGTTTGCGAAAGCGATGTTGACGTCGCGAAAGCTGTTTTCCGTAAGCTTGGCCATCTCGGCAGTGCGGGCCGAAGTGATGATGCATTCGCCCTTCACAAACATCCGGTAGAGCTCGGCGGCGCGCTCCGCACAACGCGTCGTCATACCGCCGATCAGGCGGTCGTTTTCGACAAGCTCATGCAACACCTTTCCAGGCAACACGCGCTCGGGACAATGTGCGATGGACACATCGGCTGCTGCTGCGCCGGTTTTGGGAAAGCTGAGATCCGGCCGAGCAGTGCTCAGCCAATCAGCCATTTGTTCGGTCGCACCTACCGGTGAGGTCGATTCCAGTACAACCAGGTCTCCCGACTTGAGGACTGGGGCAATTGATGCACAAGCCTTTTCGATATAGCTCAAATCGGGTTCATGATTATTGCCTTTGAACGGCGTGGGAACGGCGATCAGGAAAGCGTCAGCAGGTTCAGGCACGCCGGATGCGCGGAGGAATCCTCCCATCACCGTTGAGTGGACGAGAATGTCAAGTTCCGGTTCAACGATATGAATTTTACCGCGATTGATCGTTTCCACGGCCTCAGGATTGACGTCGACACCGACGACTTGAACCTTTCGCGAGGCAAAGACCGCGGCTGTCGGCAAACCAATATATCCCAAACCTACAACGCATATTTTCGAAAAGGAACTCATTCACTTGCCTCCAACACATCGGCTATGCGGCGAGCCGCGTGGCCGTCGCCATACGGATTGTGAGCCTTGCTCATCACCGAATAGCTCTCAAGATTATCGAGCAGTTCGCTCACATGTGCCACGATGCGCACACGATCCGCCCCGACCAGCCGAACGGTACCGGCAGCGACGGCCTCGGGCCTCTCGGTGACCTCGCGCATAACCAGGACGGGTTTGCCGAGACCTGGCGCCTCCTCCTGTATCCCGCCGCTGTCCGTCAATACCAGGGTCGCATGCTTCAGCAATTGAACAAACGGTTCATAGGTCATCGGACTCACAAGGTGAATATTGGCGCGCCCCGTCAAATGGGCCCTGACCGGATCTCCAACATTCGGATTCAGGTGTACCGGATAGACGAAATTGATTTGTGGATAGGAGAGGGACAGATCCTGCAACGCCCTGCAAATTTGCAGAAAACCCTCCCCAAAATTTTCCCGGCGATGCCCGGTGATGAGCACGAATTGTCCATTGCGCCAGTCAAACTTGACTTGATTATCAATGATTTTATCGATCTCAGCACGTCGAACAGGATCCTCTTCCAGACGCTGGATTACATATTGCAGTGCGTCGATAACCGTATTTCCCGTGACATGTATGGACCGGTCCGGAACCTTTTCCTCGAGCAGGTTGTTGCGGCTCGTTTGCGTCGGAGCGAAATGCCATTTCGCCAATTTGGAAGTTAGCTGCCGGTTGAGCTCTTCGGGGAAGGGTGCCTTCAGATCGAACGTCCGCAGGCCTGCCTCGACGTGCCCCAGTGCCACGTCCGAATAAAAACATGCCAGGGACGTCGCCATTGTGGTCGTTGTATCGCCGTGGACGAGCACAACATCAGGCCGGTGCTCAGCGAGCACGTCCCTCATGTTGATCAGTACTGAAGTGGTAACATCAAAAAGATCTTGTCCACTCTTCATCAAATTCAGATCTATGTCGGGGACTATGTCAAATGTATCAAGAACAACGTCCAGCATTTCGCGATGTTGCGCCGATACGCAACAAATAACTTCGAAAGAATGCGGTCGTGATTTAAGGACATTGTACACTGGTGCCATTTTTATGGCTTCCGGTCTGGTACCAAAAACCAACATAACTTTCTTTTTATGATTCACTTATTTGCTACCTGTTCAAGTTTGACAACCATCTCTTTTGCAAGCGCATCGCGGTCAAAATTTCGGGCTGCGAGCTGGCCTGCTTTCCCCAGCGCCGTCGCCAAGTCTGGATCTTTGCGCAGATCGCGAATGACACTCACGAGGTGAGCAGGATTCTCAGGTTCGAATGCAATGCCGGCTCCGGCCTGCGCGACAATCTCCAGTGCTTCGCCGCGAACGCCCATCAGGATTGGCGTACCTGTCGCCATACATTCGAAAATCTTCGAAGGGATGACCGCTTCAAACAACTCCATCTTCCTGAGATGGACGATCGAGGCATCCAGAATCGAAAGGTATTCAATCGCACGCTTCCGCGGCACCGAGGGTACAAATATGACATTGCCAAGCCGTCGATTGGCAGCGTCTTTTGAGAGCGCCTCCCTTCGAGCACCATCACCCACGAAAATGAAGCGAACATCGTTCAACTCGGGATCATTCGCGATCATCGACGCCGCATCCAGCACCGTTTCAAGAGCATGGGCCATACCTAGCGTGCCAATATATCCGACAACGAATTTCCCCTCCAAGCCGTGTTGCGCGCGTAGAGGTGACCCATCCAGTTGGTGAAATGAAGCGCTGTCCACGCCGTTGGTAACGACCGAAATTTTCCGGCGATCGACTCCCCGATCGACCAAGATGCGTTCAAATGATTCGGCCACAACGATAATGTGATCTGCTTTGTCATAAAGATGCCGCTCCAACCGTTCAATTAGCCGCAAAGCAACGGTATCCCGCATCGCTCCGACCGCCTTGATCGATTCCGGCCAAAAGTCCCGCAATTCGAGAACCCATGGGCGCCTGATCAGGAAACCTACTGCCCGCGCCGCACAAATTGTGAAAAACTGCGGTGACGTTCCAACAACTATATCGGGCCGCTTCTGGATGATTGCCGCCACGATGGCAGAAATCATGAAGCTAATATAATCGAGAATTCGTAGCAGAAAGCCATCGTTCGACGATATGAGAGTCCAGACACGGACCACTGAAATGCCCTCCATGGTCTCTCGCTGATACAATCGATTCCGGTAACCTGGATGCAATTTGCCGCTCGGGAAGTTTGGAAAACACGTAATCACAGTTACTTCATGTCCGGCCGATACCCAACGGCGGCAATGCTCATACGTACGATTGGCCGGTGCGTTGACTTCGGGCGGGAAATTGTCCGAAAGAAAAAGGATATTCAACTAGCCTACCAATCTATTTTTACGCGGGAACACCCTTCCACCAGATCAACGCAGATGCTTCTGATGGGCATCCGACGCCCGAATTCAGCCCCATAAAAGCCAGGCGCCAGCTTGGCCACACCTTTGAGTATCGTAAGTTGGATAACCTTGCCATTGTCGAGCAAGACCTCAAAGCAATCTGTCCCTGACTGACGGCAGCTCGTGGAAGGATGCAGATTGAATTTGGCGGTGGCCTGGTGTCCTTTCGGCGGAGCAACCATATCCTCAATTACGAGGTGCCGGGCGGCCATGTCCCATTGACGGTAGTGCACAGGACTGCCGACAAGGCGTCGATAGCCGTCATGGCCACATTTCACGACAATCCGATCATCACCAACATGCGATGCCAGCCCAATGGGGTATGCGCGTCGGGCGACACGGAAGGCGCCCCACACCTCAGACGAATCCATCCCGTCGATCACAACAGTCGAATGTGCGTCGGTTTGTCGTTCCTCAAGGCGAATGCGTGTCGAACCGTAGCGGGACGTACCGCCGTTCACAATCACTCGTCTGCCAAACAGCGATAGTTCGAAGGACAAAGTATCAGCATGCGCATGGCCGGGCAAATAGTCCGGCCCGACAGGTGCAACATCGATCAGAACGACTGCGTCCCGTGACTCCAATCGGCCATAACCTGTATCTTCAAGCGCTCTATATGACAGCGCCGGTTTCGAGGCGCCCGTCACGGCCGTTCCGCACTTCGCCTCGACCCCCAAATTTACTGCAAATGTCTGCAAGTCGCACGGAGAGCTAGCGATGCCAATTGCCGCGTCGTTAAAGTAGGCAATCTCTCCATCGGGGTGCGTTAGGACTCCCAGAGTCGAGCCCATCCGTCTAGCAGCGTCAACCAATATTGCTTCCAGCTGAGGGGAGAGAATTCGCTTGCCCCCACATTCTAGGTTTAGCAGATCAAGAATATCCTCGAGAATGATTGCATGGTACATCGGGCTCCGTTCAAAGTGTCCACCATCCGCTAGAATTTGCTCCCCCAATTCGCGAAGTAGTATGCTCTCGCCCCGTTTGCGAAGGTGATCAGCTTCAGTACCGTCGAAAAATGCTCCCGCAAAAATCAGCGCCTTTGCATTTGCAAATAGGTGGTTTCCGAGGAGGTGCCACTCAAGCCTTCGGTTCAGCCACCGAACCTGATTGGACAGGCTGGACCTTGTTGCCGCGTCCAGAAAATTTTTCCCGGACGCATATTTGATCCAGTTAACGATCCTGAGTGAAGTTGGATAGGCATCCCAACCCGGCCTGCTTCCGGGGGGATTATGTTCGATCCAACTTCGGATCAGATCTTTGTGCCAATGTCTGCGGGCGCCCGCATCGCGCGAATTCAGATCATCGAAATAGTGGAGATTGTAATTCCAAAGAAGCGAAGCCTCAGCATCGGCCCAAAAATCCTGGGCGGATGGCGTTCGTCGTTCATTCAGGAACTCGAAGCTGTCGGCGCCATACATGCTTTGCCTGCGCAAGACAGGGCGAGTATGAAAGCCAAACCCCGGTCTGATGGAAAACGGAGCGCTTCGGGGAATAGGCGGTCGGGCCGTCAGCTGAATGAAGCGACCCCAGAACTGTATTGGTCGCAAATATCGCAGCGTGTGCCAATATTTTGCGATCTCGTTCATCCGGTCGATCGGATCATGTTTGCCAGTTCCATAGAAACCCGGCTGACCTCAATGATTTCACCGAACGGGATTGGCGACGCTCCACCCTTGGAAATTGCCTCCACAAACGCGTTTGCGCAGCCAATCTGCCCCTTATCCTGGCGAAATCGTCGAGCGCCTGACAATTTTCCGGATCCAAATCCCGATGACCACCTGAAATTATCAATTTCAATCACGTGGCCGGCCTGGAAGATTTGAATTCGCTCCTTTGGAAAAGAAGGATGGCCATTGCAAAAATAGTGTATTGTACCAATGGAACCGTTCGCGAAGTTCAAATTGATCGTCACGGTGTCGCGAACACCTTCGCGCATCGAAATGATGTCATGGCTCAGGATCGGAGCGCCAGCAAAGAACCGGAGAAGATCGATAAAGTGACAGCATTCCCCTACAATACGTCCGCCGCCAATGTCCGGATCCTGCGTCCAGTGATCCTGCGGAATGGCCCCAGCGTTGACGATATAGATCATTGATACGGGGGCGGCCGACAAGCCAATTCTCCTCTTGGCATCGACTGCTAGCGGAGCGAACCGGCGGTTGAACCCGATCATGAGATGCGGAGGACGATCAAGCGCTTGGTATCTTGTTTCAATCTGTGCGATCTCCGCTTCGGAAAGTGCAAGCGGCTTTTCGACAAATATATGCTTACCTGCGGCCAACGCTTCCAGCACGAGAGAAGCATGGGAATTATGACGTGTAGTGATGACAACGGCATTCGCATCCGGATCAGCGATCAGGGCCGCCGTATCCGTTGAGGCAACTTCAAAGCCGAATTTCCTGGCCAGATGCGCCGCCGAAAGGCCACTGCCAGAAGCAATGCAGCGAAATATTGCTTCCGTCCTTGAAAAGGCCGGCAGGAGAACTGCCGACGCATAGTTGCCGGCGCCTATCGCGTTCAACACGACCTTGTGCGCCGCACTCCGTATGTCTGTTTCAGCTGGGCGAGGCATGGCGATAGATTGTGCAGGCGCCGATGCGCTGTTGCCACAATGATAACGCAATATCACACCAAGCGAGGGCGCAGCTCCGGCAATGACATCATAGGCCGCCGCCGCCGCCTCAACATCGAATTCATGCGTTCGCAAGCTCTCGCAATCGATGGCGCCTGCGGCCATCATGTCCAGAACGGCCTCAAAGTTGCGTTGTTCGGTCCAGCGAACATAGCCAATCGGATAGTCGACCCCCCCCTCCTCATAGGTCGGGTCATACCGCCCCGGTCCATATGAGCAGGACACTTGAAAGCTCAGTTCCTTTTCGTAGAAATCCGCCCGCGATAGGTTCAAGCCGGCGACACCGACCAACACTATCCTGCCCCGCTTTCGGCACATTTGCGCGGCCTGCCGCACAGGATCATTGCTATCTGTGGCCGCCGTTATCAGAACGGCATCGACACCTCGCCCGCGACTGAATTGGACGGCCGCCTGAACTGGATCAACACCATCATCCAAATGTATCGTCGACGCTCCAAATTTTTCAGCCAGTGAAAGCTTTTGGACGTCAAAATCAATACCAATCACTCGGCAACCCTGTGCCCGAAGCAATTGGACCGTCAGTAGGCCGATCAAGCCAAGTCCAATGACTGCGACAGTTTCACCAAGACTTACTTGTGCAAGGCGAATGCCCTGCAAACCGATTGCGCCAACAACAGTAAATGCCGCATCTTCATCCGAAACACCCTCAGGAATCCGGGCGCATAAATTTCCCGGAACAACAACATGCTCAGCATGCTTTCCATTGGATACGATCCGATCGCCGACCGAGATACCGCTGACACCGGCCCCGCAATACTCGACGACCCCGACATTGCAGTAGCCTGGCGCAAGAGGCTGATCGAGCTTGGTGTTGACGGCCTGCAGGGTCGCAGCCAGGCCGTCGGTACGTATCTTGTTGAGAACCATGCGAACCTTGTCGGGCTGCTGCCTTGCTTTCTGGATCCAATTGCCACGGCCAAAATCAATCATCATCCGCTCTGTGCCTGCCGAAATCAAACTGAGCGATGTATTGATACTGACACAGCGAGAGCTTCGCTGCGGCGTTGGAACGTCCAAAACTTCAACAATGCCGGTCTTGAGGCTTTGTACAACTTGTTTCATTTTCCGATTATTCTCTTTCAAGAGAAATATGGGGATTTACCACTTGCGACGACCCCTTCGTCAAACCTGACAATATTACCGATGAAATAAATATAGAAAAAGATGAGATTGCAGCAAATGATATGCTGTAAGATGAGACAAACAATGCAAGAATGTCAACTTGAAATGCATAATAAAGAGCAGGTGCAGCGACAACGACCCACAATATCAGACGTTGATTGTCTCCACCTTTATCAAATCCATATCTCCTAAACTTATTTCCAAATGCCGTTACGAGAAATGAAATAAATAACATAACAAATATGGAAAAAAGCGGGCTGTAAGTAAACCAGGCGTCGATATACGATGGCTGGGGCATGGCGACAAACCCTTGTGCCGCCCTCAATTCTGGAAACATGTACTGGCCAAGTTCAAATGGTAGGGAATAGTGTGGTGATAAGGCATTGGGATATTCACCGGACATCTGGATCAGATATGGGAGCGGAATCGGCAGGCGCATGATAAAGAGCTCGGCCTGGGACAGCTGATTCCCCGTCACCTTGATAAGTGAATAAAGGAACAGGAGGATCAACATCAGCGTCCCAACCGTAGCAATCGCGACAACGTTGAGCCGCCCCTGCCTGCTGACGGCATAGCAGAAGCCGCATGTCAGCAAGAATGAAAGGGTAGGACCGATTTGGAACATCCCAAGATTCATAATGACGGCGATAATGGCAACAGCGCTTCCCGTTGCACGCTCGAGCCACGGAGACGGTCCGCGCCAGAAAAGCAAAATTGCGGAAAGCGCCGGAAGTACGCTATAGATGATGCCGCCCTGCACAAAGCTTACATTTTCAAACACGGATTGACGCTGTTCATAGAGCGACGCCGCCGAAGTCGTTGCGAAAAGATCATTCACTGCATTCGAAGCCAGGGTGCCGACAACTGGAGCGAGCAACACCAGACTGCCCATCAAAATGGCGGCTGATGCAAATATGAGCGCATCGTTGCGAATGGCCGGTGCGCGAATGCCTGCCCGGGCATGCGCAAGAAATTTCGGCCGCGACACGCTCGCCATAAAGGTCACCGTCCAGGGTATCACCAGATAGGGAGCGAGAGTCAGAACTAGAATGAGCGAGAACGACGTTCTGTTCGGCAGGAACGCTCCCGCACCGTAAAAGCGGTATAGATAGTCGGCCTGAAAGAGGAACAGGACGCAACCGCCCAGCGCATAGGTGATGGAGAACATGGACAGCATATAATCAAGCGACAACCGATGCGCCGGATGGAGCCGACGCCGGGCAGTCGCCCAAGAGCCCGCTCCAAAAAAAATCGCGACAATCAATATGACCGCCCGGAAATAGATATTATCCATCTCTGCGCTCCTGGCGCTGCAAAATGCAGTCAACGTGCGTTTGCCATGTAAACAGCTTGAGCGCTTTTTCGCGTGCTCGCTCTCCCATTGCCGATTGCCAGACGGGATTGCGCCCCAATAGTTTCAATGCACGCAGCAATTCATCCTCCGATCCAGGCTGGGTCAGCAAAGCCAACGCCTCAGCAGGTGGACCTGACGGCCGCTCTGCCTCGGCGATATGGCAACTTGGTGCCAGCACCGCTGCAATCTGTTCCAGCGCCGATGCTATGATCGGCTTGCCCATAGCCATATACTCGAACAATTTGGTGGGGCTTCCGAAAAAACGGGACCCATCGGCAGGGCGGACATGCGGCGAAACAAATATGTCGGATGCAGCAAGATAGGCCGGAGCCTTTGCCTGGGCCACGATGCCTGTGAAGATTACATCTTCGCTGTCGACTGCATCTGCCAGCATTTCACGACATTGCCCGGCGAGCAAGCCATCGCCCACCATCAGGAAGCGGAGCCGTGGCCCATCGAAACCGGTCCTATCCTGTCGATAACGGTTTATTGCCTCGGCCAAAACGTCAGCTCCATGCCACGCACCAAAGGTCCCCAGAAATGTGCAGACAATTTCGCGATCTCCGATGCCCAATTCTTCCCGGATTCGATTGCGATCATTCACATAGCGATCCGGATCGAACACCACAGGGTCGATGCAATTTGGGTAGAAAACGATACGATCTTCGGGAACACCCCGCGCCTTCAGCTCGTCCGCGAGGACCTCTGAAACCACCACGATCCGGTACGCGTGCCGGAAGCACACCTCCTCAATCCTCGAAGCCAGCTTTTCCCATGCGAGCTTCAATCCCCAATTGCTGGCAACCCATACTTCGGAGCCGTTATATTCGAGGATTAGCGGCACCCGAAATTTCCGCGACAACATCACACCGGCAAAATTGGCGATCGTGAGACGTTGGTAGATGAAGTCAAAGCGTTCGGTTCGAAGCTCTTGCATTCCTGCTTTGATGCAGTGCCGGTTGAATCGCAGGTGATTGCTTTCCGACGGAATTCCATAGTAGCGAAGTGGCGCGATGCTGCTGAATTGCACGTTCGGGTCCACTGTTGCCGGAAATTCAAGTGCCATCAACACCATCCGATTGTCGCGCCTGAACAATTCATTTGCGATGCCGGCGACATGACCAACAGAACCGCCTGCCTGCGTCCCCAGCATCAGATTGGACTTAAGGTATAGGCTCTTTACACCGGCAAGCGGGCCAAATTGGACCGGTGAGGCGTTCATTAGCCGTCTCGATCGAACTTCCGCCTGTAATCTGGCCCATTGCCCCATTATCGTGGCGTAGACGTTGAGCACGATGCCAAGGAATGCCGCAAGGCGGGAAACGGTCCGAACGGTTCCGGACGGTAAGTCGACAATCTGGTAGCGATTTGCCGGAACCAGCGAGGCGAGCATCAGCAATATTGGCAATAGAGTCTTTTCAGTTTCTTCGCCCAAAACGACGCTCAACCGGTCGGCTCGTCGTCTCCGAAGCTCAACCAGGATTTTAGCAAACGGCAGGGCCCGAAGCGAATTCAGCGTGAGCATCTCGTCATGATTTGCATGGCTGTCGAGCTTTGCGACCAGATCGGTCGAGAGCGGGTAGCAGGAAAACGCAATATCCATCGACCCTATTTGACTCCGCGCCCAAACGGCGCAAGCAAAAAGCTATCCCTGCGGATCGTCCTGATCGTGAGAACGCGGCGGGCAGCACCCACCGGCTCATCCTGCCCCCGCACATGATCCAGGACAGCATATCCGGCGTTCTCGAAGACTTGTTTCCAATCCGGAGCTGTCCGGAACCGAACGCCCACCCCAAGCGTATTGGCGCGTAGCGACGGAATGACGCGGCCCACCAGCGATGCCAAAGAGGAAAGGAGCCTGCTGCTGGTAACAACCCAGATCAACCAGGCCGAGAGGCCGGGGGTCAAAAATGACTCGTAGATATACTCATTCACAAACACGTGGCGGCAGTGCTGCCGCCAGGCGGCAAGGGCCAGCGTTTGCAGGGCGCGCGTCTTGGCGCCGCTTGTCCCAACCAGATGGTGAAGAACCAGGTTGAACGTTGCGGCATCTTCGTCTCCGCGGAATCTGGGTGCAACGGCATCGAACAACTCCGCCTCGATACCCGCCGATCGACAAGCTGAGACCGACCCTGGGTCGCTGTCCAGCACGATCGCATGAACATCGAACTTGTCCCTTATGGCCGCCGCAAAATAGCCGCATCCACCACCCACATCCGCTATTACGTCGTGTTTCTGGATCGTCGACCCAAGGAGAATGCCGAAATCGCGGACCTGGTCCGAGACAAAATTGTCATGATAGAATTCAGAAAGGCGCTGCTCATCCAATCCGATCTGTCTGTGTTCTCCGGTCACGCCGCCTCTTCCCGTTTTTGTTTCCGGAGCCAGAGTTGAAAGCCGGCAAAAAGAAGTTGCGCCAACGCTCCCAGCGCAAAACCCATCGGTATGGCGTCCTTCAACGCAACGTTGGCAACCATCGGAAACCCTGCCGCGATCACCACCGAAATGCCCATTGCGACGATTAGCAAGTTGACATGCCCAAGCCTCAACAGTCCACCCGAAATCGGCGCCATTGGTATGCCGGAGACAATCGCCATACAAAGTAGCACATATTGCAATGGTGAATCAGGATATTTCCCTCCATCAACAAGCGGGATCAATTGATATCCGGCGTAGGCGCAAGCGAGGATGAGGCATGTCGCCAATATCAAAATGCGATAGGATTTGACGACGGCCGAATAGACTTCGGCGTTTGACTTTGCGCGCGTCACGATCGGCAAAGTCACAATGTTCGCCGCAACGACAATGGAAAGGACAATGCCATAGTATCGCATCGCACTGCCCAACGATGCCAGGATGTCCGGGCTGCCGAGGAATTTGGCGGCAAGTATGGGAACCTGACCGAACAGCGCGACCAGTGTCCAATAAAGCAGGACTGACATCGCAGCCTTGTTGCTCAAACCTCGAAGCACCCTTGACCACGCCGCCCCGTCGGGGCGCCAGACCGCATCCAACCTCAAGGCATATGCGCCACAAAAGTATGAAAAACCCTGCGCTGCGATCAGCCCGGCAACCTGAAACTTCCCCGGAACGAGGAAGATGGGCAAGGCGAGAAAGAACACCAGCATCGTCCTGCCGACTTCCACAACTGAATAGCGTAGAAAATTGCCTTGGCGTTGCCGGACCGTGCGGCAAAAATCATAGGCGGCCGCAAATACCGGCGTAAATAACGATGCCACCAGCTCGTGCACATTCAGAGCAGGCCGCAATATAGCGAGGCAGACCAGCATGACGACTCCTGTGGCGGCCACCTGCGTGAGCTGAAAAGCACGCAGATCCGCACCGCCGACATCCGACAGCATGAATTGCCGGTTGAAGAAGCCGCTCACCAGGCTGAACGACAAAATGATCAAGGCTCCAAGATATACGAAGCTGGCAAAAGAAGCGGGTGCCATCAGCCTGATCGTCATCACCGCGAACAACGCCGTAAAGCCCTTGGCCGCCATATCGCCCATCAGCACGGTATTGAAGTTCGCAAGCTTCATCGACACGGCACGATTCGGGTATGGAGCGGAGCAATCAGCCCTTTCCTGACGAGTGTCAGACGTGTCGTCTCGACGCAGACGCCGTACGATTTCGACACTCGCGCCGGAGAAGTGCGCAGTTCCCATCCCGGTCCATCCCAACTCAGTCGGAACTGACGGCCACGCCCTTCCAGAAGCACGGAATTTCTGTCCTGCGCACCAGCATTGACCCCAGGTGCGAGATGGAACGGCACTTCGATCAAATGCCCCCCTGTGCCATCAAATTCGTGCAGAATTGAAAGTGCACAGGCGTGATGCTCCAATGTGAATCGTCGCTTTACAATGACGGGATCCGGCAATCGGGTATAGCCATCATGACTCCCTGAGAAATTGCTTTCGTTGTTTCCCGACACGAATTCGCTGGCCGAATGCTTTGCGTCGTTGTGCAACATCCAGAGATAATCCGGCCTGACGAAACGATTTATCTCTTCATCATCAATGCGCGGAGTGTTGTGATAGGCCGTGCTGCGGAATTTGTTCCGTTCCCGATAGTTTGCCGAATAGAGATAGGCTCCACAGTCGGTAAAAAGAAGCGTCCCGTCCAGCATGGCCTCGAAGGCCAGAAGGTCATTGTGGCCATGGCCGCCACGGCCTTCCAGGCCTAACGGGCCACAGTCGACAAAAACATGGTTTCGAAGGTCTCTAAGAACATAGAATCCACCATTTTCAAAAGCCTGGCTCGACGGCAGGGACAGTCTGGTTTCGGACAGTCGATTGGCCCATTCCTGCCCAAGCACCCATGCTATCTCCGTCCGTGGCCCATGAAAGCGGCTGACAAGTTCCTGGTCGTCAAAGATCAACCCGACCAGCCCGACGAGATAGCGATGATCATTGATCGCATCATGTTGGAACGGAAGAGTTCGCGCGTCATCTGCATCGCCCCAGAGTGGCGCTGAACCATCCTCCCGTGAATAGGCTTCTGTAAATCTCGCCATGGCAACCAATCTTCCGCGATAGGTGTCCTCGACACTCAACCCGCAACGAAGCCGGTACAGCGCGGGAAACAGGAAAAGTTCCTGGACCAAACGATGATAAGCGACAGAAGCTTCAAAATCGACGCCGTCTTCAAAGACTTGTCTGCTGATTTCGGCGTTGAGAATTTTCCAGCCGGACGCCGCCCAACGTCCCGCGCGTCCGGCATTGCCGAAAAGCAGGCCGACAAAGACCATGCCTGCGGCATCGGCCGTATAGTGATTGCCATTGATATCAGCCTTTTCGAGATGACGTTCGACAAAGTCACCGTGCAGATACAATGCCTTGATGAACTTCCTCCGAAAGCCGCAGTCACTCCACGCCGCGCTCACCGAAAACACATGGAAGAACCAGACCCAGACAATGGCGCGAAGGGCGACATCCATCGTGCAGGCCCAATTGACGGAATAGGCATAGGGATTCTGATCGATCCAGTCATCCAGCAGATCCCGGACCTTTCGCGCGTAGCGGTCCTCGCCAGAAAGAAGATAGGCCTGCCCGAGCGGAATCATCCATTGCATTCGCGACAATTCCCAGGGAACCTTCACGTCGCTGGGTCGATCAAGCTGATTGTAAGAAATATCACGGCAAAAGGCAGGGTCGAACCGAATACCGGACTTGAAGTCCGTGTGCCAATCTATCCGTTCGCCCAAACGGGTCGATCCGGAACCCAAAAAATCGACAATATGACCTAGCGCATTTGAAACAAGTTCATCCAGATTCGCGCACGAATCCATCGAAATCGCATCCATCTCGCTCCTGAAATGCCGCATTTCAACAGGAGCAGAACGCGACGCCAAGCCGAGCCAAAGTGCATCGATCGAGCCGTAGCCAGCCGTGCGGGCCAGCCGATCCGGATCAAGCCGGCGTTCCCTTGCAGGCGCAAGAAACCGCTCGGCTCCGGCGAGCAATTCATGCCAAGCCCGCGCCAGCACATATCCGGGAGGCTTTCGCAGGCCTCTGCCGATCTTTGCCAGCAGCTCGTTGTCCATCATGTCAATCGCAATTCATTTCGCGCGATCCGCCCACACGATCGGCCGAATGGAACCTCACGGTCAATGTGTTCCGTCAATCCAATAGTCGTACCATTCGGACAGATTGAACAGTGTCCAGATGTAAAGGCTATTGTCGCGTTTCCTGCGTTTGTGCTGATCGAAGAGTCCCTCAATATACTGGATGTCGAAAAAGCCATGATGTAGCAGACCTGACCCCAACAGCCGGATTCGCACGAAATCTCCAAAGTCGCCCGAGAGCCACTGACTCATTGGCGCGCCGAATCCCATCTTCTTGCGATAGATAATGTCGTCGGGAATGATTCCTTCAACGGCCTTTTTGAGGATGTATTTCGAGGTATTTCCCTTGATCTTCTGGGCCATGGGGATGTCGAGCGAATACTCCACCAGCTCATGGTCCAGAAAAGGCACCCGCGCTTCGATGGACACAGACATGCCGATCTTGTCAACGCGCATCAGCAACAATTCCGGCAGCCGCAGCTTGAATTCGTTATATGTCATGCGCTGAAGCACATCATGATCGGGATTTGTTGCGGTAAGAGTCTGATTGAAGGAGGCGATGACGTTGAAAGTATCGGCCTCGAGCAGGCTTTGCGGCATCAGCCCGCAATCCAGTAACGGCTGATAATTGGCCGAGGCCCGGATTGCGGATTTGCGAACCAGCTGGTCCTTCAGAGTATCCCAGAAGACGGTTGCTCCGCTCCAGAAATGCTCACGGTCGCGCGACGCCCGGTCCAGTATATCTGCATAAATCTCCGCACGCGGAACCGCCCGTCCAGCCAATTTTGCAAGCGACGCAGCCACAGATTGCAATGGTGCGGGCATCAATGCCCGGTAAGGCGTCCAATATTTCTCGTAGAGCCGCAGATAGCCCATATAGCTGGCATAGCCGCAAAACTGTTCGTCAGACCCTTCCCCGACCTGAACGACGGTCACGCCACTGTCCTTGGCCAGCTTCGAAACGAAATACAATGGTATGCAAACCCAGTCGGCTATGGGTTCGTCTTGCGAATGGATGAGATCCGCAAGATAGCCCTTCATATCGGATTCGTCGATGAGGATCTCGTGGTGGTTCGTCTTGAATTTCTGCGAGACCGCTCTCGCATAGTTCAGCTCATTCAGGTGCTGATGATCCTTGAAGCCGACAGAAAATGTGTCGACCGGGCGGTCCATCAACTCTGCCATAAGGGCAACGTTTGTTGATGAATCGATCCCGCCCGAGAGAAATACACCGAACGGAACGTCCGACATCATGCGTTTTCCAACAGAGCCTCTCAATCGATCCCGAATACCGCCGACCAGCAAATCCTCCTGGGCCTTGTCGGATAGTCCCTTGAGCTCGGCTTCCAAGCCCGATTGTCCGGGCTTGGCGTCCCAATAACGCGTTGCGCTCAGCCTGCCGTCCCGTCCGATCTCCGCATAATAACCTGCCGGAAGCTTGAACACGCCACCAAACATCGTGAGCGGCGCGGGTGTCGTCAGAAACGAAAGATAGTGGTACATCGCAATCGGATCAATTTCCGGACAGATTGCCCGATGCCTAAGGATCGCCTTGATCTCCGATGCGAACAATATTTTTCCTTCGGGCATCGCAAAATAGAGTGGCTTGACCCCAATCCTGTCGCGCAGCAGAAACAGGCGTTCGCGCTTCACGTCCCAGATGGCGAATGCGTAGTCGCCCTCTATCTTTCGTGCCAGGCCGTCGATACCCCAGGCCGAATATCCGTGCACCAGAACTTCGGTATCGCTGTGGTCGGTGGCGAATTCATAACCCAAACCGACAAGTTCGACACGAAGTTGAGCGTGGTTGTAGATCTCGCCATTGTAGGTCACCCAAACCGATCGGTCGCTATTCGTCATCGGCTGGTTCGCGCTGGCATTCAGATCGATAATCGACAAGCGGCGGTGCCCGAAGCCCACCGTCCCATCATCGCTTATCCACAGCCCGCCGCCGTCGGGCCCGCGATGAACCATCGTATCCCGCATCGCCACAAGCTCTGGTTGATCGACAGTGCCGCCATTAGAGTAGGCGAACACGCCCGTAATTCCGCACATTTTGAGCTATCCCAACCATTTCGTTGTCAGCTGGCGTTCGATTTCGAATGCCGTGCGCGACGTTGCCAATAGATCGGCCAGCGAAATCGGCCAGCCCTCAGCCTTGCCTGACAGGCTTGATGCCAATGCCCGCAACTCTTCGATATGGCCCTTTTGGGAACTTCCAGACTGCCATACCTTGTCGCGGACACCAGAAACGGTGACACGCTTATAATCATCCATCGAGATGACCTTGCCCTCACAATAGATTTCCATCTGCTCCTTGGGGAACTCCTTGGACCCTAGCGCGGTATAGGTCAGCGTGCATACCGAACCGTCTCCATAAGCGACGTTTGCCACGAAATTGTCCGTGCCGCCCCACTGGCGGTCCTTACTGGCGATAGGCATCGCCTGTATGTCGGCGATCTCGTGACAGCCTGTCAGGGCGTTGAAGAGATCATAAATATGGCACGCTTCCCCCAGATTGCGCCCGCCACCTTCCGGCCCCTGGATCCAGCTATCCTTCGGAATATAGCCCGCGTTCATCCGATAGTTGACGATCATTGGCGCACTTCGTCCATGTACCAACGGCAAGATGGCCTGAACAGGTGGCGAAAAGCGCCGATTGTAACCCACCATCAGGACCGGTGGATTGGACGCGCCATTGAGGATCGCCGCAATCTCTTCAAGGTCGCCCGGATCCAGTGTCAGGGGTTTTTCGACAAAGACGTTCCTTCCAGCCGCAAGTGCCTTGATAACCGCCCGCCCGTGCGCATCATGCCGCGAGCAAATCATTACAAGGTCGGCCTCCGGATCGCCGATCACTTCGTCAAGATCTGTTGTCACATATTTTGCGCCAAATTCGTCGCCAACAGCCTTTGCATTGGCCCCCGTCCTGCTCATCACCGAATGGAGCGAGAACAGGTCAGACATCGTCCGCAAATTCGGCAAGTGCACACTTTGGGCGAAGCTGGATGCACCGACAAGGGCCAAACGAATGCGGCCGTTCACCGGCCTGTGTTGCCGATTGTCGATTCTGTTCTTCGGCACGCCATCCGCGCCATAATCCAGGATGGCAATCAAGGGCTTCTCTGGTGCGCCAAAGGCGGCATAGGCGCTGCCAGCATCATCAATCGGGAACGGCTCCGAAACAAGCCCGTCAAGCGAGACATGGCCCGACGATATTAGCTCGAGATAGGCTAACATGTTCCTATTTTCGGTCCACCGGACATATGCGATAGGATAATCCTGGCCACCCTCTTCGTAATAGGGGTCGTATCGACCCGGGCCGTAGGAGCAGGATATCAGGAAATCGATCTCCTTGGCGTAAAAGTCCTCCCGCTTGAGATCGAGACCAACATCGCCAACAAGGACCACGCGCCCTTTTTTGCGGCACATCCGCATTGCCTGGCTAACCAACTCGCTCGATGCACCACCTGCGGTAATGATGACGCCATCTGCACCTAGCCCGGCGCAGGACCGTACAACCTCTTCCACAGTATCGCCCGCTACTGCTGAAACCCCCTTCGCGGCGCCATTCGACAACGCCAGATCGATTCGACGGGGGTCGACGTCCACGCCAATCACACGGCATCCATTTGCCGACAGCATTTGCGCCGTCAACTGCCCCAGCACCCCCAAGCCAATAACGACGAAGTTTTCGCCCAAGGCCGGATTGGCCCTGCGTACACCCTGCAAGGCTATGGCTCCCAAGGTCACTGTGCTTGCCGATTCAAACGACATCCCATCTGGAAGATGGACTGCAAGGTTGACCGGAACATCAATAAACTCTGCATGGTTGGCGACACCGGCCCCGGCGCAGGCGACAAAATCGCCCACCCTGAATCCTTCGACCTCTGCACCGACCGCAATGACCACGCCAGCAGCAGAATATCCTGTCGGGCTCCCCGCAGCGAGCTTCCCCTTCACTCGCTTGAGCGTTCTTGAAACGCCCTGCTCCCTCATCATCGTCATGACGCGTGCAACATTGGCCGGCTGCTTCAATGCTCTCTTGTAAAGCGGAAGGCCGGACATGCGCACCCCTGCCAATTCGGTGCCAGCCGAAATACATGAGGCACGAACTTGCACTAGAATGTTCTTGCTCCCGACCTGTGGAGCAGGGACATTTTCGACAACCACTGCCCCGCCTCGAATTAACAGCTGCTTCACCAGAATTTCGCCTTCTTTAACAGAATGGCCAGATGTGTGGCCACTGAAGTAAAATTGTCCAAATTTTTGCCTATACCCGACCGGGGCGGCGACGGAATAACATCACCAGCAAGCAAGATCTCACCGGCCCAATCTATGGAATCCTTCTCAAATCTACCGACCGAACCTTGATTGTCGCCCCAAACTGACTGTCCACACTGTTGAACGCAAGCTCCATGATCAGAGCCGGACAATTGTCAGGAACGTCGATCTGCGATCGATATCGCCTTGTTCCGGCCTGGTCAGGAATATCCTGGTTCCAGACGCCGAAATTCCCCTTCGGCGAAAGACATGAAGCGGCCCAGCTTCCTCCTATCCCGCTTGGCGCATTCGGAATGTCCACCGCCCAAGTGAAAATGTGTCGGCCCGGCTGGATGTACACAACCCGGCTTGCCGCGACCCCCTTTGTGGATTGCGACACAGAGATTTCGAGACCGGAGTCCGCCGTCGGTCGTGCATCAATCCCGCCTTCCATGCCCAGCGTCCACGAAAATGGCTGTAGGTCCGGGTCTGCGGAAACCCCGGAAAAATCAAATTGGGACAGTCGCCTGGCATCTGTTCCTGCCATGGCAACAGCCAGAGCATGGGCCTCCTTATATCGCCCCTTGACGACGAGCTGCGCAAGAAGCAGCCTTTCATAGGGCCGTATTTTTGGATCCGTCGGCCTGATCGCGGATCGACGAAGCAACAACAACACGTCCCTGGGTTCCGCAGCATTGTTGACAGCGAACTCCATAAATGCAGGAATCCAGGGCCGCCATGCCCTTAAATAGGGCGCGAGGGCGCCGATAATCTGTTCTGCATCCAGCGCTCCCGCCATGACTGGGAACAGTAGTACCGAAACGTCCGGGTGGACTGAAAGCGCTCGGTCATAATGAACCAGCGCTGCATTCGGGTCATTGCGCGCGACAGCGTCTTCAATGAGCCACAGTTGCACGGCCAGGTCGCGGCGCGACAGGCGCTCAGAGGCTTGCATGAGCCGCCGCACTTCATCCGGATTCTTCCCAAGCTCGCTCTTGGCCAAGGCTAGCACGCGAAATGCCCCCGGATCGAGCGGCGCATTGGTCAGGGAACGGGTCGGCGATTTTACATCGGTCAATATGCGCCGCTGATCAGCATCGTTCGCGACAAGCGATCGATCAAATCGGGCAACAACGGCAGTCGCATTATAAGGAGAGAGGGTCATGGCGATATCGGGAGCCCGCATGGACAGCCCCGAAATCAGGGCATTTCTCATGGCCAACAGGACTATGACAGCGGCCAGGACCCAATACAGGATCCGCATCGAACGGCCATATCTGGACATCTGCGCGCCAAATTGGCCTGACCTACTGGGTCGCGCCTGCATCTTCAGCTTTGCCATAATGCTTGCTGTAGCCATAGCCATAGCCATAGCCATAGCCATAACCATAGCCGCCTTCGCGGTGTTGCAGTTTTGTCAGTACGGCACCGAATACATGCGCATGCACCATGCGCAGGCGAGCGATCGAGGCGCGAATGCCACGCACTGCAACTCCGCCCGATTCGATCACGAAAATGCATCCTTCCACGGCACGGGCGAGAAGCGGTGCGTCGGTCAGCCCAAGAACCGGCGGCGAGTCGATGACAATATGATCGAACCGCCTCAACGACTGTTCGATGAATTGGCCAAGCCTGTCTCCACTCAATAGTTCGGCAGCGCTTGGCGGTACCGGTCCGGCCGCGAGGATTGAAAGCCCCTTGTGTTCGGTATCCTGAATCAGGGCACCCCAATCATCTTCGCCAGCCAGCACGTTGCTCAAACCACCGTCATTCTTGCGATGAACCATTTCGTGCACCGATGCCGACCTCATATCGGCATCGACGAGGAGCACATTCTTGCCTGTCCGACCGAGTATGACAGCAAGCGCGAGCGATGTGGAACTCTTGCCTTCCGAAGGCCGCGTACTCGTGACCATCAGGGCCTTTGGAAAGCCGTGATTGGTCGAAAAGGCGAGGTTCGACCGGACACTGAAATAGGCTTCATAGAAGTGCGACTTCGTGTCTTTGATTTCCTCTTCAATCGCACCTTCGACGATGGGTGTGTTTCCGAGTAACGGCACGCCAAGAAGCTGCTGTACTTGGCCCGGCTCCCGAATGCCTTCATCAATCTGTTCGAGGGCGAACGCCGCCATGCCGGAAAGTGCGAGGCCCGTCAGTAAGGCAATCGCAAGGTTTGCGGGCAAACTTGGCGCTGACGGCTTGTTCGGTATCTCGGCTGGCTCGACAATGGCGATATTGCTTGCCCCAATTGTCCCGGCGACGCCGATTTCCTTGTACCGCTGCAACAGGGCATCATAGAGCTGTCGGTTGGTATCTGCCTCACGTTGATAGATCGCATACTGAATGCCCGCCCGTTGCTGGCCATCCAGCTTGGAACTCATTTCAATCACGCGCCGGCGCAACTCCTGTTCGCGGGCGAGAGCTTCACGATACTCTTCTCCCCGGCTACCAGCGATGCGACTTGTTTCCCGCGCGATTGCCGCATCGATCGATTTCAGCTTTTGCGCAAATTCGCGGGCGGTCGGATATTCCGGTTCATACTGCACCATCAGGCGTGCATATTCGGCGGCTACCTCTGAACGTTGCTGTCTCAACACGGCCAGCGTCTCATTCGTTACAGCCTCGGTCGTAAGGTCGGCGTTTGTTCGCACCCGGCTTTCGGTTGCGATGCGCGCTTCGATCGCCCTGTTGAGCGCTGCATTCATCGCCTCAAGATCGCTGGCAACGGTTGTTCGCCCGGCCTGAGTTTTTCCTTCTTCATTCCGGACTTGATCAAGCACGACGATGCCCTGGCGCGTCGCATATGTCACAACCTGGCGTTCGGATTGCTCGAGACGCTCCCGCAAAGCTTCCAGGCGTTCCTCCAGGAAGCGACGTGCATCGGTTGTCGATGCGAACTGACGATCCATATTGGTCGCAATGAATGCCTGGGTCCATGCGTTCACGACGCGCGTTGATAGTTCGGGAGAACGGCTGATATAGCCTACTTCCACCAATCGCGACGTACGCACCGGCGTGATCGCGATATGGTCAAGCAACAGGTCGGTCACAATCTTGTCGAGCGCGGCTGAATCCTTCCGAAACTCAGGATCATTGAAATCGTCTTCAAGCCCATGAGCGGCGAAGAATTCCCTGCTGCCTTTCAGATTGAGCTGCTTGCCGACCCGGCTTGCGAGCGGGCGCGTTTTCAGAAGCGCGTATTGCGTTGCATAGAATTCCAGATCGCGGCCGGCCTGCTGCGACTCAAGTCCATCGACCTTCGTAATCTGCTTTTGCTCGCGGCTGATTTCAACCAGTGCCTTCGCGGTATATTTCGGGGCGATCAACAACGTAACGACGAGCCCCAAGACCAGGCTCGCAAGAACAATGCCCGATATGACCCAACGCCAACGCAGAATGGCGTGCCAGTACTGCAACAGCAATGGAGGAAAAAGGCCCGCGCCCTGCCCTTCATCCAATACAAAAGACTGTCCCGGGATCACGGACCCTTCAGCCATATTACCGACAACCTTATCCATGAAAGACCAACCCGAATTCCACCGTGACCTGCATTTGTCTAGTTTCTGTTCTGCAGCGCCACAACAATCGGCGTGGTCAACAGCGGAACGAGCTGTAGGAAATCCTTGAACAACCGGCGCGCCTTGGAATCGCCGACCACGACAATGTCATTCGCGAATAATTCCGGGTCGGCATAGGTGCCCCTGCGAACCGCCTTGACATTATACAGGGCTGCGTATGTGGTTCCCTTCACCGCCCGGAAAACAACAACATTCTCGAGCGAAGAAAATTCTGTGGTCCCCTTCGCAGTCGCCAACGCCCTCAACAGGGTCATGTGACCGACAACGGGATAGAGCCCCGGCTCATCGACTTCGCCTTCAACAGTGATCACCTGACTGACCGTCTTTTTCAAATTCACCGTGACCTGGGGATCTCGAACATATCGTCCTCGCAAGCCTTGTTCGATGGCTCGTGCAAGTTCACCCGGCGTCTTGCCGCCCGCTTCAAGGGTGCCGACCAACGGGAAAGAAATCCGACCGCTTGCATCAACCTGGCTTTCCTTCTCACTGAGCTCCGGAATGCCAAACACATCGATCCGAAGTTCGTCAAACGGGCCAAGATAATATGGCCTGTCCACAGACGTCAGGTCGGTGCGGTCCGGCATTGGCAGGGCCGTGCTGTCAACTTTTGTAATACCGGGGCCCGGCCTCAAGCCCGGCGACGAACATCCCGCCAGAAGAAGTACGGAAATAATCAACAATCGCAAAGACGGCATTCGACGTTCAACTCTATCAATTTCGCGGCGACATTTGCGGTCGAGCTCAACCTGTCGAACCAGACGTGCTGGTCGCAGTAGCCCCTAGTCTGATCCAAAGGCAAGCAATAACAAGCCATGCCGACAGGAACGGAATGCGCAACGGATAATCCGTCAGACTGGTCGAGCCCGCTATCAGGATGATGCTCAAGCCCAGCCACCCCCAGTTCGCGAGAGGTTTTCGATCGCGCGTCGCTTGAACAATCAGCGCCGCCGACCGCAACAACAAAAGCAGGATCGCAGCAAGAAGAACGAGTCCCGGAATCCCGGCAGTCAAGGCCAATTCGAGCAGGTCATTGTGAGCATGATTCGAATAGACAGACCGCAATTGCGAGGCTGGTTCAATCACCTGATACACTCGCTCATAAGATCCGATACCCGATCCGAAGGGCATAAATCCGGGCAGGGCATCGAGGATGACGGGCCAGTATTCGGCGCGCAACTCCTGTCCGCCACTTTCGCCAACAGCACGCTGGATTGAGAGTGCTCGACCCGAAAAGATAGCCCATGTGATGAGCAACGCGATAATGGCAGCAAGGCAGGTTACGCCCATGGCGAAGTTGCGATTCAACCCTGGCTGGCCGCGGCGTCCACGTATGGACAGCCAATACAACACGGGTGCCGCAGCCAGGCCGACCGCACTCGCCACAAGGCCGGTCCGCGAACCGGAAATAAGTATCAGAGACAAAAGTAGGACGGCGCCAAGCGAAGCGGCTATCAGCCGGCGGCGATCCCTGGTCCGCGACCTTCCCTTGCCGGCTGCAAATATCGCTAGCATCGGGAACAGCGACGAGAGAAAGACGGCCTGATGATTCCGGTTGGCAAAGAAGCCCACCCCTTCGCCAAAGTTGGTGACCCGATAGAAATAAAGCGGTCCATGCGGGGAACCGAGCAATTGTAGTATCGCAAGGAACCCGCTCGCGAAGCCCAAGCCCAGAAAAAGGGTCAACAGGCGTTCATGCCCGTCACGTGATAATTGGACTCCGTTCGAAAGAACTGCAAGCGGAACGAACAGCGCATATAATGCGTTCCACGTTGCTTCTGGCGCCATGGAAAGGGGCCGCCATTGGCCTGAGATTCCCACAATCTTGTCGACGTCGGCAACAATTTCCCGTCCGGGCAATGCCTGCCATGCCGCAGGGGGCATCGGGATGAGGTGCAACGCTGCAAGGATGAAGCATGCACCGATTGAGCCAAACAGCCAACGCGCTTCTCGCCATTGGTGAGGCTGCATCGTCCACATGCCATATGCCGCAGCAAGAACAGCGATTGGCCTCAGCAGTGCCAATGATAATATGTCGGCGCGTCCGCTCCCGCCTGTGAGAAAGATCAGCAAGAGCAGACTGGCAACCAAGCCAAAGCCCGTCTCCTCTCCCGATTTACGGGCGGGGAGGCCAAATATCGATCCGAGCTTCTTCCAATTTTGAATTGCGTTCATTTTATTTGTCATCACCTCGAGCTCAAACCATGCAGGGCGGCCAGCTGTCGGCGAGCCTGCTTCCCCGTTGGTGCTGCGCTCAGCGGAATCAAATGGATCATGATTCAGCTGCCCAGACAAGGGCTGCGGGGCCAAGGGCAACAAGCAGGTACACGATCAGGCCGGCCGGCCACCCGAACCAATTCTGCAGGTGGTGGTGCAGGTGGTTCCTGTCTGCTGACATCGGCGATCGTCCGTCTCGCAGCCGGACGTAGGTCAGCCGGAAGGAATCAACCACCGGCACCGAGAAGAGCAGCATGAGTTCATCGGCTGAAATGGCTCGTCCGGCGTGTCTGCCTGGAGCGCTATAGACGGCAATTGCCAAAAGGCCGATTGCCGTCGCCAAGCCGTAGGCACCGCTGTCGCCAAGAAACAGGCGGCCTGAAAGGTTGAACAGAAAAAGGATCGAAATCGAAGCCATCATAACGATTATGACAGGCAGAAAGTCAACTGGCGCGCGCCAGGCGAGCAGCCCAAGCCAACCCAGGCACATTCCCGTAACCAGACCATTTTTGCCGTCAGCCATGTTGACGGCGTTGACGAGACCGACGCAACACAATGTCGTGAAGGCAACCGACAGCAATCGCGATCCCAGCCCGATGCCAAAAACTGGATGCTCAAAATACAGCTGCCCCACGTTGAACAGTGGATCCAGGATGGCAGCAGAACTAAATACAAGGAACGATACGAGTAGCCGGTCCCTTGGCGAAAGCGTGTGACGATCGTCTGCAAACCCTAACAGACTCATCGAGGCAACCGCGCCAACCCAAATAATCAGCGATTCGGCGGGAGCGCCCGCCATGCGCGCAATGGCGATACCTGCCACTATCGGCAGGATTGCCACCTGCAGCACTATGCCTCCAATAAGCGGGGTTGGGAGGGAATGTTGTTTGCGATGCCCGGGAACATCAACAACTTGCAGCCAACGCGAAATGGGCATTGCGCACAGGCAGAGTGCAGTCGTCATCGCTGCCGACAGCGAAGACGCGACAAATACAAACATGGGGTTCATTGAGCGGTCGTCTACTTGTCTGTTATATTTTGAGTATGTCCATCAACCGAACGCGCATAGGAGGATCGCCAATTTGAATCCAGCCTTCTCTTGGGCATGCTCGGCGCGCGCACCGCAACTCCGCGCGACATTTGTGGCGGCCATCGCTACATACTCGCGTACACCGGCGACATTGAAACAAGGGTGACGCCGTCATTCAGTTCCGGAACGCGCGCGCAAACTGATCGGCCAACGGCCTGACCAGATAGGAGAGCATAGAACGCGATCCGGTAGAAATGAAGATCTCCGCAGGCATGCCGGGAACGAGGTGTAGCTTCTCGGTCACTATAGCGCGCGCATCGAGCTCAAGCTTGACGCGGTAAGAGGACTGGCCGGATTCCGCCTCGCTTGCCGCATCGACAGATACAAAGGTCACCCGGCCAACAAGTTCAGGAGTGGCCTGCGCGTTATAGGATGTCAGGCGCACCCATGCTGATTGGCCGACCCGCACTTGATCGATGTCGGCCGGACTGACCTTCGCCTCGACAACGAGCCGGTCGGTATCGGGTACGATTTCCATAATCGTCTCGGCAGGCTGGATGACTTCACCCTCGGACGCAAACACCATCTTATCGACCACTCCGTCATGGGACGCGCGGATCTCGCTGCGGGAATATGTGTCGGTCGCGCTGGCTTCCTCGAATTGCTGCTGGTTCAGCGCCGCATCCAGCTGCGCCAGTTCGGTGCCGGCATCGGCTCTTGCCGACTGATCGACCTGGATCAGCTGTTGGCGCACTTCGGCCATGCGCGCGCGCGTTTCTGCGATCGAGGCGCCGAGCGCAGCGATCGTACCTTCGATGTCGGCGGCAGCTCGTTCCAGCTGGTTGCGTCGCCCAATCGTTACAAGCCCCTTTTCCCATAACTGTTGCAACCCCTTTCGCTCGGGCTCGATAAGGGCCTGCTGCTTTCTGAGCGCCGCGATCTGGCCAGAAAAGCCTTTCACCTGTTCCTCAAGCTGGATGATCCGTTGCGCAAATTGCGCTTTCAATCCCCTCCGCTCATTGGCGCGCAACCGGAACAGGCGCAGTTCGGAAGCCATTGCCGCCTGCGCGGCAATCACTGCCCCCTTGGAAAAAACGCGGGGAAAGAGAACGCCATCGCGTCCCTCGCGTTCAGCCTCCAGCCGGGCGCGCCGGGCGCGCAACTGATCGGCCGTACGGCTCGTTAGATCGGCACGCACCCCGGCAACACTAGTGTCCAGCCGTATAAGGATGTCGCCCTTGCGCACCCTGTCTCCATCCCTGACAAGGATTTGCGAAATCACCCCACCAACCGGGTGGGCGATGCGTTTTGCTCTTGATTCCACTCCAAGTCGGCCGATGCCGACGACAGCGCCGCCCACAGGAATGATCGTTCCCGCGAGGAGGAGCACTACGAACAATACGCCAATGAACATCACAAAGAAATGAGATCGCCGTGCAATTTTCGATTCCAAAGGCTCGTACATGTCAAGCACGCCGTCCGCCGTTTCCACTCGGTCGTTCATTGCTTTTGGCCCTCAACGATGCGGCCAACGGACAGATTGCTGCGGATCCCGGCCTTGGCAATTTGCGGCATGTGGGAAATCACATCCTCGCGCTTGCCGAACCGTTCCACCCGGCCAGCGCGCATGACAAGAATATGGGACATGCTGGCAATCGTCGCCCATCGGTGCGCAACGATGATAACGATGCCACGTCGCTTGCGGACAGCTTTGATAGCTGAGTCGAGTGCCGCTTCCCCGACCGCGTCGAGATTGGAATTGGGTTCATCAAGGACGACCAAAAATGGATCGCCGTAAAGCGCCCTGGCCAACGCCACCCTTTGACGCTGGCCGGCCGAAAGTTGCTCGCCATCTTGCCCAACCTGCGTGTCATAGCCCTGCGGAAGCTGGACAATCATGTCATGTACGTCCGCAGCTCTTGCAGCTGCCAATACGGTCTCAGAGTCGGCAGGATCATCGAAGCGCGCAATATTTTCGGCAACCGAACCGGGCATCAACTCCACGGATTGCGGAACATAGCCGATTTGGCGGCCGAGTTCCTCAGGATCCCACTGCGCGAGATCGGCGCCGTCAAGCCGCACCATTCCGCGGGCCGGGCGCCACAAGCCCAAAATCGTGCGCACCAGGGAAGACTTGCCAGCTGCACTCACCCCGACAATGCCCAACGCATCTCCAGCGTCGAGCCGGAAATCGACCCCTTCCACGGTGAGCCTCTGGCTGCCCGGCGGTCCCGAAGAGAGTCCGATGACGCCGAGACTCCTTGCAGGCGATGGCAAACGCAGGGCGACTCCGGATTGCACGGGAACCGATCTCAGCACATCTTCCAGCCTTGTCCAGGCAGAGCGTGCCGCAGCGAAGGATTTCCAGTGAGCTACGATTTGGTCGATAGGCGCAAGTGCGCGCGCGGCGAGGATGGAACTGGCAAAGATGACTCCTCCCGACGCTTCGCCCGCGATTGCCAGCAGCGCACCTACGCTTAGGACAAGCGATTGGAGGAACATGCGGAAGACCCGAGCGATGCCGCCTGCCACCGCAACGGTATCGGTCAAGCGGTCTTGCGCCGCCAACAACTCGCGGTTGAGCCTGGACCAGCGCCGGCCCAGATTTTCTTCCATTCCCAGCGCGCGGATCATTTCGACATGTCTTCTCGTCTCATTGGCTAGCGCGCTGCGCCGCCCCGCCAAGCTCATGACAATTTCATGCGGCTCCTTGCTACGGCGGGCCGAAACCGCCGTCAGGGCGAGCAGAACCAGGGTGCCGCCAAGGGCAGTTAATCCCAGCCAGGGATGGAGCAGGGCCAGCACCGCAAGGAAGAAAAGCACCCAGGGCAGGTCCATAAACGCGGCGGGTCCCTGTCCAGACAGAAATAGCCGAATGGCGTCGAGGTCGCGCATGGGCGCGAGGCCATCGCCACCGGCAGTCGTGCCGCGCAGGGCCATAAAGCTGATCGCCTGCTTTACGCGCGGGGAAATGCGGTGGGTCAGGCCGGCTGAGATGTCGGAAAGGACACGCGACCGCAAGATTTCGAAGACAGCCTGGAAGGAATAGACGACGAGGATGAGGAAAAGCAGGCTGAACAGCGTTGGCAGGCTGCGGCTCGGCAGTACGGAGTCATATATCAACATCATGTAGATTGAGCCGCCGAGCAGCAAGACGTTGATGGCAGCCCCAAGCCCGGCCAAAAGGATCAGCGCAACGCGCATGTCCCTCATCAAAGCCGTCAGTTCTCCATTTCCGGTAAATATCGTCAAAGGGCCCACTTTTCGTCGAGGAAAATGACTAACTCACTCACCCCCAGGCAATTAAGCTCAGACCCCGCTGACGCCGACTAAGGCAAGAGCGCCACTACACACGTTGGGCACGTTTAGGCAATAGTTCAGGACGAACCTGTCCAGACCACGCAAATTTCATTCGTTGCCGTTCATGGGGTTGGCGCGCCTGACCCCGCAGCGAAGGGATTCCCCGGTCGGTGCGTTTAGGCATTTGAAGGCTTTGCCCTTTTACAAAGAGTCTTTGATTTTCTGGAGGCTGCGGTGATTCGCATGCTGCACTACAGCCCATTGGACAGGGCGCCCCTGCCACCGAAAGGTGCTTTGCTCGCGAGGCGGGCACATGAGCGCGGGCCATGCTGACCTATGATGATGCCCGCGCCGTAACGCTGGTAAGCTCTCAGGCAGAAATTGCCCTGCCAACCTATGGCGGAGCCGCTGACGATCTTGCCTATCTGCGCAGCTATGTTACCGCTCAGGCAACTGCCCTCTACGGCGTCGATGCCTCGGTATTCGATCAGGCAACTATCTTTTCTACCAGCCTGTTGCGCGATTTCGTCAACCGGGCAATCTTTCAGCATAGTGCGATTCCTGCCTTTGACAATCTGACGGATACGATTGCGCCCTACAGTGAAGATGTCGCACCGCTATTACGGTATCCGGCAACCGGAAGCTGCGGTCTTACCGCGCTTCAACTCCACAATGTCTTTCGCTCGTTCGGTTATGAAACTGTATGGCTCGACTCGCTGGATGGTCAGATTGGTGCCGGTACGGCAAATTCCTACACCAACTCCCACGTCGTTGTGCTTGTCTTTCTGGAAGGCGAGAATGACTGGTTCGTGCAGGACGCTTATCTCAATTCCACGCTCACCGACACTTCGGGAGGATTGTTATCCTATTACGAAGCTCGGCAAGCCGCGGCGGTTGATCAGGCCAACCTGGTGATCGATGCCTTTACCGGCTATCTCTACTACCGTGAAAATGGGGTTGGCAGCCAAAGCCTGACGGCGTCCGACGAAAGCGCCGTCCGAAACAGCCTGTTCGGCCTGCCCTATGCCTGGTCGGTCGGAGGCTCGGGCGGCTTTTCCGATGCAATGTCGACGCTGTTTCCAGACCCGGCAAATGCGCATGTCGCGTCTGCAGACCAAGGCGGCACATATGCCACGGCCGAAGCCGCCATCTCAGCAATCGACACCCTAAGGACGGGCGGGCTTTCTTGGCAGGCGGCGATAGTAACGCTTCAGGCCGACCACTACGCCACCGGCTTCCAGCTGTTCAGTCCCGGAACGATGACCAAGACAAGCGAGTGGGTGACGATCAGGCTTGATGACGGATCCTACATTTCCATGGACTATGCCAGTGGACAGGTGCTGGCCGGTGCGTTCGACGCGCTGCAGCTGGAGGCGGGCGGGCAAGGCGCGAACTTGAACGTCGGCTCCGACCTTGCCGATTTTCTTGGGCCCTTCCTCCTGTTTGGCGCAGATGGTTGGTACCATGGCGATTGGGTTACCCAGCCCGTCTATGCGGCGAATGTCGCCGTGGAACTGACGCTGCAAAGCGTCGTTCTGAACTATGGAACAGACTTGCCCCTTATCGGCTTGTTCAGTGAGGCGGATGCGGATGGCGACCTTGCCTCACTGTTCGAACTCGTTGACGCTGATGGCCCTGGCAACGGCAATGATTTTGTATCCACAAGTGGTGCCATGGCCGACGCCAACGGGATAATTGTCAGCCGTGCCGATCTTGCCAATTGGTCCGTTCGCGTCGGAGCTAACCCTGACAATCTTGCCCTCACTATAAGGCCTGGCGACGGCGCGGGTTGGGGAGCGGCGATTCCCATTGGCGGAACGATCATCGAGACCGTGCTTGATACCGGTTCACAAGCCTGGAACAGCCAGACCACCTATCACAATGGAGCTGGTCAGCCGATTCATGCGGTCCTCTCCTACGACGATGGCGGCTACCTGATCACCAATTTCGACATTGCGGAATCCCAGAACTGGTCGAGCCTGCAATCGCGCTACGATAGCCTGGGCGCACTTGAGGCCAGCCGGTTCGACTATGACGCAGGCGGATGGCTGACGACCAGCTACGATGTTGCAGGTGTGCAAGTCTGGTCGAGCCTGCAATCGCGCTACGATAGCCTGGGCGCGCTCGAGGCCAGCCGGTTCGACTATGACGCAGGCGGATGGCTCAGTTCGGAATTCGATTTGCCCAACACAATGAGCTGGGCCGAACACCAGCAGCGCTATGACATAGCCGGCGAGCGTGACCGGGAACTCTATCGAAATGATGACCAAACGTCTGTGCACATCATTTATGACGTGCCCGATGCTTATGACTGGTCGCAACTCGAACAGCATTACGACGGGAACGGCGTGCTGGTCAGTACCTCCTATATTCTGGACACGCCCTGAACCCATTCGCCGTGCAACCCGCGGCGACCAAGGTCCTTGGCTTGCAAGCTGGAATTTGCCCGCTGGATGCCCCGTGAGGATTCGAACCTCAATAAACGGAGTCAGAGTCCGGTGTCTTACCGTTAGACGACGGGGCAATGGGCAGGCGCGCCAGATAGGTTGGCCCGCCGGTTAAGTCAACGCCCCCGGATTTGCGATTTCTGCACCATTGCAGTAGCATCACCGTCAAGTACCGGCGGCATGTGCCGTGCGGAGAACAGAAAAGTTGTCGGGCATGACCCAATTTGTTGCCCAGGGGCCGTCGCGGCGAGGCCGCGACTCTACTGCCCCGCCCCATCGGCCCGATACGGGCTATCGCGCCCGTTTTCCTGCACGTCGTTCCTATGCGGCGCTCGATCTTGGCACCAATAATTGCCGCATGCTGATTGCGCGGCCCGATGGTGACCAGTTCTTCATCGTCGATGCATTTTCGCGGATCGTCCGGCTTGGCGAGGGCCTCGGCGCGAGCGGGCGACTGAGCGATGCGGCGATGGACCGCGCCGTTTCCGCGCTTTCCATCTGCGCCGACAAGCTGATGCGGCGCAATGTCCATCTGGCCCGTTCGGTCGCCACCGAAGCCTGCCGGCGGGCCGCCAACGGTGCCGAATTTGTCGATCGCGTCTATCGGGAAACCGGCATCAAGCTCGACGTGATCCCGGCCGAGGAAGAAGCCCGGCTGGCCGTGGTCGGCTGCCACCGGCTGCTGGAAGAAGGCGACGGCCCGGCCCTGGTCTTCGACATTGGCGGCGGATCGACCGAGCTTGTGATCGTCGATACACGCGGTGAGGAGCCGCGCACACTCGACTGGCTCAGCGTACCCTGGGGCGTGGTCTCGCTTGCCGAATCTGAAGGCCCCGATCCCGATTGCCTCGATGAGCGGCTGGCGGCCTATGAGCGCATGCGGACGCGCGTTGCAGAGAGCTTCACCCACTTTGCCGAACGCCAGCCGGGCGGGCGGTCCGATCTGCGGCTGCTCGGCACCAGCGGCACGGTGACGACGCTTGCCAGCGTCCATCTCGGCCTTCCCAGCTATGACCGCAAACTCGTTGACGGCCTGATCGTCCCGAGCGAAGCGATGCGCGGGATCAGCACCGACCTGTCGCGCCGCTCGCTCGCCGAGCGCGCCAAGCTGGCCTGTATCGGACAGGAACGTGCCGACCTTGTGGTCGCGGGCTGCGCGATCCTCGAGGCGATCCTCGACATCTGGCCCGCCCCGCGCGTCGGCGTGGCGGATCGCGGCATTCGCGAGGGGATATTGCGGCAGCTGATGCGGCTCGGGGCGCGACCATGAGCCGCGGCGGTTCGGGCGGGCATACCCGCGTCAAGACGGCGCGCGGGCGCACCGCATCCTCGACCCGCTGGCTCGCCCGCCAGCTCAATGACCCTTATGTCAAGCGCGCCCATGCCGAGGGCTTTCGCAGCCGGGCCGCTTACAAGCTCATCGAGCTTGATGAGAAGTTCGGCTTCCTCAAAGGCGCCAGGCGCGTTGTCGATCTGGGCATCGCGCCCGGCGGCTGGGCGCAGGTGGTGCGGCGGCAATGCCCCGCTGCGGCCGTTGTAGGCATCGACCTGCTGCCGGTCGATCCGATCGACGGCGTGATGATCGCGCAGATGGATTTCATGGACGATGCCGCACCCGGCTGGCTGACAGAAGCTCTGGGTGGGCGGGCCGATCTCGTCCTGTCCGATATGGCGGCCAACACGGTCGGCCACCAGCAGACCGATCATTTGCGGACGATGGCGCTGGTCGAAGCCGGCGCGCATTTCGCGGTTGAGGTGCTGAAGCCCGGCGGCGCTTTTGTTGCGAAATCGCTGGCAGGCGGATCGGACAGCGATCTGGTTGCCCTGCTCAAACGGAACTTCACAACCGTAAAGCACGCCAAGCCGCCGGCCAGCCGCAAGGGATCATCCGAATGGTATGTCGTCGCTCAGGGCTTCAAGGGCGGGAACGAAGCGTCGTAACGGTCGATCTCCGCAAGGTGCACCGCGATGGCTTCGGGCGGCAGGAACGAGCCTTCGAAACTGTTGCGCGCAAGCCGGACGATGTCCGCGCGTGACAGGTCGAGGGCATCCGCGACGGCACTGAAGTTCCGGTTCACATAGCCGCCGAAATAGGCTGGATCGTCCGAATTGACCGTGACCCTGAGGCCAAGATCGAGCATCTTCCCGAGCGGGTGATGCGTGAGATCATCGACCACGCAGAGCTTGAGGTTGGAAAGCGGACAGACCGTCAGCGTCATCCCGCTTGCGACCAGCCGTTCGACGAGTGCGGGATCCTCAAGCGCACGATTGCCATGATCGAGCCGGTCAATCCCCAGCAGGTCAAGCGCCTCCCGGACATAGGCCGGGGGACCTTCCTCGCCCGCATGGGCAACCAGCTTCAGGCCCATTTTGCGGGCCTCGGCAAAAACCTTCGCAAACTTAGAAGGCGGGTGCCCAAGCTCTGACGACGCCAGCCCCACCCCCGTGATCCGGCCAAGCCAGGGCCTGAAGCGATCGAGCGTTTCGAACGCGACCTCCTCGCTCAAATGACGCAGGAAGCAGGGGATCAGTCGCGACGTCAGCCCCCATTGCCGCTCCGCCTCGTCAAGCGCCCGCAGGATGCCATCCATCACCACGGCCAGGTCGATGCCGCGGTCGGTATGGCTCTGCGGATCGAAGAAGAGTTCGACATGACGAACATTGTCGGCATGGACCCGCGCCAGATAAGCCGCGGTCAGATCATGGAAATCCGCTTCGGTCGTGAGGACGTTTGTTCCCTGATGATAGATGTCGAGAAAGTCCTGCAAGTTCGAAAAATCATATGCCGCCCGGATCGCTTCGGCCGAAGCAAAGGGGATCCGAATCGCGTTGCGCCGGGCGAAGGCCAGCATCTGTTCGGGCTCGAGACTTCCTTCGAGGTGGAGGTGCAGTTCGGCCTTGGGCAGGCCCGCCAGGAACCGCGTCCGATCAAAATCCTCAGCCATCGAGAATGATCTCCCCGCCCGGTTTGTGGAGGCGGATTTCCTCGTGGGTCAGGCCCTTGAGTTCGTGCGGGAAGACCAGCCAGTCGGCCGTTTCGTGGATGAAGAAATCGGGCTTGTGCGCCGTGCGATTGCGGCTCGGCTTGTAATAGGTGGTGGCAACGCGGATGTCGTTCGGCATGTTGTGGCGGCAGCGCAGCTTGAGTTCGTTGAGCAGCGCTTCAACGCTGCGGCCGGAATCGAACACGTCGTCAACGATCAGCAAATTGTCCTCCGGGTTTAGCTGCTCGACCAGATAACCCAGTGCAAAGACCTTCACTTCAGGGTTCTGCTGGTCCACTCCGGTATAGGAAGATGTGCGGATCGCAATATGATCGGTCTCGACGCCGTGAAAGGAAAGCACTTCCTGCACGGCGATCCCGATCGGCGCACCCCCGCGCCAGACGCCGACAATGAAGCTAGGCCGGAAGCCGCTGTGCAGCACCTGCATTGCCAGCCGGTACGAATCGATCAACAGGCTTTCCGCGCCGATATAGGTCTTGTGCAGTGTCATCCAACCGGTCTTACGGAATGGCGACGGGTTCGCCTAGAGGATCAGCGCTTCGCACGAGCTGCCGCGATGGCCTTTTTGAGCTCGTCATAGCCGACCGCGCCGTTCAGGACGGTATCGCCCACGACCCAGCTTGGTGTGCCGGTCAATTGCAGCGCCTGCTGGAGCGAAAGGTTGGCCGCGATTTCCTGCTTCACGGCGACGGACTTTTCCGCTTCTTTCGCGCGACCGATGTCGGCATGGGCCTTTTCCATCGCGTCGCTGATGATCTGCGGAGTTAGTCGCCCTGCCTTGTAGAGCGCGCGATGGAACTCGCCATAATTGCCCTGCTGGGCAACCGCGAGGCTGGCGAGCGCTGCATCAAGGCTTTGGGGTCCCAGGATCGGCAATTCGCGATAGACGATCTTCAGTTTCTTGTCCTCGGCCAGCAGCCGTTCGACATCGGGACGGCTGGCCCGGCAATAGCTGCAGGCATAGTCGAAAAACTCGACCAGCGTGACGTCTCCGTCCGCAGCGCCTTCCCACGCGCCGGCAAAAGGCTTTTCGATTTCCGCGCGGTTGGCATCGACGACCTTCTTGCTCTCGCGCGCCTCGAGATTGCTCATCGCCTCGGGCAGTATCTCCGGGTGCGTCAGGATATATTCGCGGACGATCTGCTCAATCGCGGCCTTGTCGGCCGTGTTGACGGGCTGCGGCTTTTCGGTTGCTTTCACAGCCAGCACGGCACCGCCCGCGCCCAGCAGGGTTGCAAGGATCAAGGTCATATTGTTCTTAAGCCCTTCGTTCACCGGCGTTTGCGCTTTTCATCCTCGGCAGCGGCGCGCGACACGATCGCGATGTCCTGCGCGCGGATCCAGTCGGGCGAGCCCTGAGGCAGGCTGCGCACGGCCACTTCGGCGTTGGCAAGCGCAAGCCTTGGCTGCCCTTCGAGATGGTAACGTTCGGCCGTCGCCATTGCAGCGCGCGCAGCATCGCCCCCCCGGTCGTAAACGACGCCAAGCTGATACCAGGCAAACGGATTTTCATTGTCCTTGGTAACCGAGGCCTTCAGCACCGTTTCCGCTTCGGCAAAATTGGCCTGGTCCTCGGTCGCGATCAATGCATGCCCGAAAAGCGACGCAATCAGCGGCTGGGAATTGGTCTTGGCCACTGCCTCGCGCAAAAGCGGGAGTGCCTCCATCGGTTTGCCCGATTCGAGGAGGATCTGGCCCTTCAATTCAAGAAAATAGGGATCGCCGGGAACCGCCTTCAGCAAGGCATTGGCCTCTTCCAGCGCCTTGTCGGGATAGGCCGAGCGATGCCAGGCATAGGCCCGGGCATAATGTGCAGGGATGGACCGGTTGCTCTCGGGAAAATCGCGCAAAGTATCTGGCGGATCCGAGACAAAGCCCTGGAGCTTGGCCTTGACCCGCTGGAAACGTGCCTCGATCGCGGGATCGGTCGGCCTGTTCCAGGCCGGGTCGGCGGCAAATTTGTCATGCAGGATGGAGATCCGTTCACCGGTCACGGGATGATCGGACGCGAAACTGTCCTGCGTGCTGGCACCGTAGCGAAATTCGAGGCTCTGCAGCTTCTTGAAAAAGCTGATCATGCCCTTGCCGCTGGTCCCGGTCGTGGTGAGATAGGTCTGTGCGGCGGAATCCGCCGTTGCTTCCTGCACGCGGCTGAAAGCCAGATATTTGCCGATCGCTACCTGCTGGCCGACACCCAATATCCCCGCGCCCGCATCCCCCGCCCCGGCCGCGATCGCAGCGGCCCCGAGCAGCAGGCTCAACAGCATGATGCCTGTGGCCTGCTTGATTCCCTCGGACGACCGCAAGACATGGCCGCCCGCGACATGCCCCAGTTCATGGGCAATCACACCCTGGACTTCGTTGGCATTTTCAGCGGCAGCAATCAGGCCGGAATGGAGGAAGACGTCCTGGCCGCCAGCCGTAAAGGCGTTCACCGACCTGTCACCGATGAGCACGATCCGCACATTGCGCGGATCAAGCCCCGCCGCCCTGATAAGGGGCAGCGACATGTCATGAAAGAGCGCCTCGGTTTCGGCATCGCGCAGGATCGATTGCGCCATGACCGGCTGGACCATCATTGGCCAGACGATCAGAAAGGCGAACAATGCCCGAAGCGACAACCGGAACCGATAGGCGAAAGAAATCATGATATTAACTCTCGCCCTCCAAGTCTGAACGGAAGATGAAAGCGCGTCGGTCAGGATTCAGGTCCGAATGTCCGCTGCCACCAGCCACGACGGGGGCCGCCATCGCCTTCGTCATCACCATCCCCCATCATCGCCGGCTCAGCCACAAGCGCGGTCGCTGCGGAAGCGGCTTCCGCCTTGGGCTTGCGAGCCCGTTTGGGCTTTGCCGCCTCCGGCTCCACCGGGGCGGGTTCGACGGCGGATTCCGGCCCAGCTTCTGGCACGGCCTCGGTCTCGGCCTTGGTCTCGGCCTTGGTCTCGGCCTTTTTGCGCGTGCGCCTGGGCTTTTCGGCCGGCACTTCCGCTTCGACGACAGTCTCGGCCGGCGCTGCATCCTCGACTTTGGGTTTCGCCGACCGCCGGCGCGGCTTTTTCGGCGCCTCTTCGGCTCCGGCTCCGGTCACATCGGGAAGCGGTTCGCCCGCATCACCTTCTGACACGGTTTCGCCCACGGCCTCGTTCGCGCCCTCCGGCCGATCTCCACGACGGCCGCGGCCACCGCGACGACCCCTGCGCCCGCGACGGCGCTGACCTTCCTCCTCGCCCTCCTCGGCCCCGGCTTCCTGCTGCGGCTGTGCAACTTCGCCTTCCACCGCGGCGCCGGTCGATTCCTCTGCCGCCGGACGCTCATCGCCATCCTCGCGGCGACCGCGGCGACCACGGCGGCGACGCGAACGTTTGCGACGGGCATCGCTGTCGCTGCGACTCTCGCGACCATGCCCTTCGGCCTCGACCGCCTCTTCCTCTTCGTCCTCAATATCCTCGATGACATCGAGATCGTCATCATCCTCGATCACCAGCGGCTCGATTTTCGGCCGGAAGGCGGGCGGCGGTCCGCTCGCTTCGACGACCATGCGCGCGCCCTCGGTCTCGCTGTCCGGGAAGATGTCGATCGAGACGCCGTAACGTTCCTCGATTTCCGCCAGTTCGGCGCGCTTGCGATTGAGGACGTAGATCGTCGCTTCCTGGCTCGCGCGGAGCGACAGGCGGTTGCCATTGCCCTTGGCCGCTTCTTCCTCAAGCAGCCGCAGCGCCGAAAGCGCGGCGGACGAAGCCGTGCGGACAAGCCCTGTCCCTTCGCAATGCGGGCATTGGCGGGTCGAGGCCTCGAGCACGCCGGTGCGCAGGCGCTGGCGGCTCATTTCCATCAGCCCGAACGAACTGATCCGGCCGACCTGGATGCGCGCGCGATCGTTCGCGAGCGCGGCCTTCATCGCCTTTTCGACCTTCCGGACGTTGTTGCCATGCTCCATGTCGATAAAGTCGATCACGACCAGCCCGGCCATGTCACGCAGGCGCAACTGCCGCGCGATTTCCTGCGCGGCCTCGAGATTGGTGCCGACAGCGGTGGCTTCGATCCCGTGTTCGCGGGTTGATCTCCCCGAGTTGATGTCGATCGAAACCAGCGCCTCTGTGGGATTGATGACAAGATAGCCGCCCGATTTGAGCTGGACGACGGGCTGGTACATCGCGTTGAGCTGATCCTCGACATGATGGCGCTGGAACAGTGGCACCACATCCGAATAGGGCTGCACGCGCTTGGCATGGCTCGGCATCAGCAGCTTCATATATTCGCGAGCGGCGCGATAGCCTTCCTCACCCTCGACGATCACTTCGTCGATGTCCTTGTTGTAGATGTCGCGGATCGCGCGCTTGATCAGGTCGCTGTCATTGTGGATCAGCGCCGGCGCCGAGGATTTGAGCGTGGTTTCACGGATCGTGTCCCAGACGCGCGCGAGATAATCGAAATCGCGGCGGATTTCGGTCTTGGTGCGCTGGAGGCCTGCCGTGCGGACGATGCAACCCATCGACCGGGGCAGGTCGAGTTCGGCCATGATCGTCTTCAAGCGCTTGCGATCGGCCACGTTCGAGATTTTCCGGCTGATGCCGCCGCCATGCGTGGTGTTGGGCATGAGCACGCAATAGCGCCCGGCAAGGCTCAGATAGGTGGTGAGCGCGGCGCCCTTGTTGCCGCGTTCTTCCTTCACGACCTGGACGAGCAGGACCTGGCGCCTGTGGATCACGTCCTGGATCTTGTAGCGGCGACGCAACGCCATGCGCTTGGCGCGGAGCGCGCTGGCCGCGGCATTGTTGTCACGGCCATTGCCTTCATCGCCTTCGCCGCTCACGGTTTCGGCGTGCAGGGCATCCTCGTCCTCATCATCCTCTTCGGGCTCGATGTCGGCATCGGGGCGGTCGTCATCGCTGCCATCATCATCATGATGGCCGTCGATCGGCTCATCATCGCCCTCGGCGTCGCGCAGCCTTTCCTCTTCCTCGGCATGCTCCGCTTCCTCGCGCAGCAGCGCTTCGCGATCTTCCTTCGGGATCTGGTAATAATCGGGATGAATTTCCGAAAAGGCCAGAAAGCCGTGACGATTGCCGCCATAATCGACGAACGCCGCCTGGAGCGACGGCTCGACACGCGTCACCTTGGCAAGATAGATATTTCCCTTGAGCTGCTTGTGCTCGGCGGATTCGAAGTCAAATTCCTCGATCCGGTTTCCCTTGGCGACGGCCACGCGGGTTTCTTCCCGGTGGCGGGCGTCGATCAGCATCCGCATTGTCATTTATAAATCTCCGTGCGCGGCGGGCGGCAGAAAGGCCAGCCAGTCCAGCGCGAATTAAAGGGGGCGGGGGCAGCAGCAAGAAGCGCCGCCGCTTTGCCCCGGATGGTGTTACTATATGTGCGTCTGCTGCGGCGGCACCCCTGACCATTCGGGTCAGGGCAAGGCCCGCGCCCCGCGCAATGCCCGAAAGGGGCATGCGGTGCGGAAGCGGGAAAATATGCCTCATGCAGCGTCAACCTGATGGATTGGCAGGAAAATCCCGGCAATCGGTGAAAAGTCTCAAAGCGGTTGCTTCCCGACTGGTCCAGCGTGCTAGCACCGCTGCAACAACACCGCAACATATAGGAACGCGTTGTTCGCATTTCCACTGGGGCGCCACCCATCCCTGTCATGACGGGGATGACGGCAGAGGCTTGGCGCACGGCAAAGCGCGGCTATACTGCATCATGCCCTGGGCAACGCTTATTTTCATCTTGCTTGGATTGCCCTGGCCCGGAGCGGCAGGGTCCGCCTCGCTCACGGCGCCACCGCGCAGCCGTTACAGCCTGACCATCCCGCTCGACCCGCCCGGGGCCCCTCTCCCCAGGCCGAAGATCTCCGGCCCTGCCGGACGTCCGCTTGTCGTCATCGATGCGGGGCATGGCGGGCATGACCCCGGCGCGATTTCACCCACGACCGGCCGGCGCGAAAAGGACATCACCCTCGCTGTCGCGCGGGCGATCAGGGCCGAACTCGTCCGCTCTGGCCGCGTCCGCGTCGCGCTCACCCGCGAGGATGACCGCTTCCTGATCCTGGGGGAACGCTCGGCCATCGCGCACAGCGTCAAGGCCGACCTGTTCATCTCGATCCATGCCGACAGCGCGCAGCGGGATACGGCAAGCGGAGCCACGATCTACACCCTGTCCGAAGTCGCCTCAGACCGCGAAGCACTCCTCCTCGCCCAGCGCGAGAACCGGGCGGACATCATCAACGGCGTCAATCTGGGAAAACAGAAAAGCGAAGTTGCCTCGATCCTGCTCGACCTTGCCCAACGCGAGACAATGGACAATTCCGCCGCCTTCGCCAGCCTGCTGAAACGCGAAGCGACAGGGCTGGTGCCGTTCCGGCCCGATTATCATCGCATGGCGGGGTTCGTGGTCCTGAAAGCCCCCGACACGCCGTCGATCCTGCTCGAACTCGGCTATCTGACCAATGATGAGGATGCCGAACGGCTGTCCTCCGACACCGGCAAGCAGGCCATCGCGACCGGCATCCGCCGCGCGGTGGAAATCCATTTCGCCAGACGGCTGGCGGGGCGGTGAGGGGTATGCGGTGCATCTGGCAATGCTGGAATTCCGGGGACACAATACTCAATTCCGGAATTCCCC
>CXWL01002163.1_pt1 | contig 52693 bp, 47 predicted proteins | sample 590931 | NCBI WGS metagenome assembly CXWL01 (sample SAMEA3498368, study PRJEB10139) | groundwater metagenome | biome: water well; material: biofilm material | place: Germany | collected 2015-04-27 | reverse complement strand
CATCGTCGCCCAGACCTTCCCCATGATGAATGACAGCGCAGCGATCGGACCCGCCGTCACCTTTTGGATCTATGCCTCGGTCAGCCTCGCCTCCTTCTTTTTCGTCCTGGTGATGATCCCTGAAACCAAGGGCCGCACGCTGGAGGAGATCGGCCGGATGTGGCAGCCCGCCCCGGTCGCCCCCAAAGGGCGGGAGCCATGACCATCCTGGCTTGCGACCTCGGGGGCACGCGCCTGAAAATCGGCGTGGTGCGCGACGGAAAAGTGCTCGCCCAGGCGGTCGAACCAGCCCACTCGCAGCTGGGCCTCGCGCCGCAACTGCCGGTGCTCAGGGCCGCTTGGCTGCGCCTGCTCGGCGGGCTGAAACTGACGCCCGCCGATTGCGCCGGCATCACCGTGGCCTTTCCCAGCCTCGTGGACAATGCCACCGGCCGCATCCTCGCCGAATACGGCAAGTTCGCCGATGCGATGAGCCTCGACCTGCGCGCCTGGGCGCGCGCCGAACTCGGTCTGCCGCTGGCCATCGAGAACGATGCCCGCATGGCGCTGATCGGGGAATGGCGCGCCGGCGCCGGCCAGGGCTGCGACAATCTCGTCATGATGACGCTCGGCACCGGGCTCGGCACCTGCGCCCTCGTGGAGGGCCGGGTGCTGCGCGGCAAACATGGCCAGGCCGGCGTGCTGGGCGGCCACCTGACGGTCCGCCACGGCGGGCGCCAGTGCAGTTGCGGCAATCTCGGCTGCGCGGAGGCGGAGGCCTCGACGGCCCATCTGCGACAACTGGCGGAAACTTCGACCGCTTGGGAACACAGTGCGCTGCGCGCCAACGCCACCCTCGACTACGCGCAGGTCTTCCAGCAAGCCGCCGCGGGCGATGCGTGCGCCGCCGCCCTGCGCGATCACAGCCTCCGCGTCTGGGGGGCGCTCGCGGTGAATCTGATCCACGCTTACGACCCGGAAGTTCTCATCCTGGGCGGCGGCATCATGGCCAGTGCCGGGGTGATTCTCCCCGCCGTGGCTGATCATGTGGACCGCCATGCCCACACCCCTTGGGGGAAAGTGCGCGTGGTGCCCTCCGCCCTCGGCGACCAGGCCGCGCTGGTGGCTGGTGAGTGGCTGCTGAGCGAGCCGGCCGACGTTACTCACTCCTCCTGACGATGGCCCGATTTTCCGCAACCCGATCCCGATGAAAACAAAAACCTCCGCACTCCTTGCCGCCTTGGTGGCCATCGCCCCGGTCTGGCACTCGGCGATGGCCGCGCCTGCCGCCGCGCCCCGCCGCCCCAACATCGTCTTTTTTCTCAGCGACGATCACGCCTATCAGACGATCGGCGCCTACGGCAGCACCCTGATGCCGACCCCGAACCTCGACCGCATCGCACGCGAGGGCATGCGTTTCGACCGGGCGTTCTGCACCGAATCGATCTGCGGTCCGAGCCGTGCGGCCATCCTCACGGGCAAATACGGACACGTCACCGGGGCGATGGGCTGGCTGCCCTACGACCACCGGCACCGCAACTTTGCCGAGTATCTGCGCGCGAGCGGCTATCAGACCGCGCTCGTGGGCAAATACCATCAGGGCGATGATCCGGTAGGGTTCGACTACTACGACATTTTGCCCGGTCAGGGCGTCTATGAAAATCCCACCTTTGTCTCGACCAAGGGCCAGCGGGTCATTCCGGGCCATGTCAGCGACGTCATCGGCGATCTCTCCCTCGCCTGGCTCGAGCAACGCGATCCGGACCGCCCCTTCGTGATCTGCATCAATGACAAGGCGGCGCACATGTCGTGGACGCCCGCAGTCCGCCACCGCACGATGTTCGACGGCCGGGATATTCCGGAACCGGCGTCGATCGGCGAGGACCGTTCCAAGCGCGCCGAGGCCGTGAACCTGACCTGGCTGAAGGTCGACCAGTTGTCGCGCTGGCAGGCCAAACATTGGGGCGAGCCGCCCGCGGGCCTGACACCGGAACAGCGCCGAAGCTGGCTCTATCAGAAAATGATGAAGAGCTATCTCGGCTGTGTCGCCGGCATCGACGACAACGTCGGGCGGGTGCTCGACTGGCTGGAACGCAACCACCTCGCCGAGGACACGATCGTCATCTACGCCTCCGACCAGGGTTTCATTCTGGGCGAGCACGGCTGGTTCGACAAACGCTGGATGATCGAGGAGTCGCTGCGCCTGCCGCTGCTCGTCCGCTACCCGCGCCTCATCAAGCCCGGCTCCGTGGAGAAGGCGATGGCGCTCAACACGGATTTCGCGCCCACGCTGCTCGACCTCGCCGGCGTGCCGGTGCCGGCTGACATGCAGGGGCGCAGCCTCCGCCCGGTGCTGGCCGGCCACGTGCCCGCCGACTGGCGCCATTCGATCTATTATCGCTATTACGCGACGGAGTTCGCCATGCCGCCGCACTACGGGGTGCGCACGGAGCGCTACAAGCTGATCCATTACCAGGGCCCGGTCATTGCCGACGACGGCTCGCCCGTGGGCGACAACAAACACATCGCGCGCGAGATCGACGAATGGGAGCTGCTCGACCTGCAGGCGGACCCCAAGGAGACCACCAACTTCTACCACGACCCGAAGTATCAGACCGTCGCGGCCGACCTGCATCGCGAATTGGACCGGCTGGCCAAGGAACTCGGCGACACGCCGGGGAAGTCCGGCCTCAACCAGCAGGGCCGGCTCGGCCCGATGACCACTGGCCCCGAGACGCCACCCGTCAAAAAATGAGACTCAACCCGAAGAGAATTCGCCGCGCCTCCCGCTCCTGAAATCACCATGAATAACAACCGCCCTGCCCTTCGCCCGCTGCTTGCCGGCATCCTGATCCTGACCACGTCCGCCCTGCTTGGCGCGGCGGAGCCGCCGCCGGTGAAATGGCATCCCGGCCATTACGTTTATGTCGGCGGCGACAAGATGACCGCGGAGGTGCTCGCACTGCCGCACTTCCGCGGGGTGCAGAAGAACTACAACTGGCGCACGCTGGAACCGGAGGAGGGTCGTTTCGATTTCTCCACGCTGCGCGCCGATCTCGCACTCGCGAAGAAGCACGGCCGACAGCTGGTCGTGCAGCTCACCTACAAGTCCTTCGCCAAGGGCGTCCGCAATGTGCCCGATTACCTGCGGGGCGCGAAGTTCGGCGGCGGTGTTTATACCACCATCATGGGCTCTCACAATCCGGTGCTCTGGAACGACGCGGTGCGCGCACGGTTCAAGGAGCTGGTTGTCGCGCTGGGCCGTGAATTCGACAGTAATCCCAACCTCGAAGCGGTGAACCTGCCGGAGACCGCGCCCAGTATCAAGGGGGCCAAACCTCAACCCGGCGTGCAGCCCTATACCGAGGAGGGGTATTTCGCGGCGCTCAAGGACACGATGTTTGCGCTGCGCCATGCCTTCCCCCGCACCGTCGTCATCCAATACACCAATTTTCCGCCCAATCTGCTCGAGCAATTCACTGACTACGAAAAGGAGATCGGCGTGGGCATGGGTGGCCCCGATGTTTATCCGCGCGAAGACGCCGTCAATCATCCCACGAAGGGGATTTACCGTTTCTATCCCAAGCTCGCTGGCATTGTCCCCTTAGGGACGGCGGTGCAGGTGACAAACTACGGCGTGGCGCTCAAAAAGCGCAACGCCCTGGCGATGGGTTATACCACGATCAATGACCAGCCGATCGTGATCACAGCCGAGGACGAGCAGCTGATCCCGGTGCGCGAGCACCTGCAATTGGCCCAAAGGCAGCTCAAGCTGAACTACCTGTTCTGGTCCAATAAACTCCCGGAGGCCTTCGACAACGTGAAGAAGCTGCTGGCCGAACCGGACCTCGCGAACGATCCCGCCGGCGGCCTTGAATCCACACTTCCCTCGAAGGCGTTCCTGCGCCTGCCGGCCAACCCGTGAACCTCCCACTGCCCGCCGCCGATTTTTTGTTCATGAGAAAAGCCAACTACGACAAATTTCCCCATCTGCCCGTGCCGGGCGCCAAACCCTGCGCCATCGGCTGGGACACCATCGCCAGCCGGCTGCGCGACGTGGCCGCCCTGCCCCGACGACCCCGCTGTGTGCTGGTGGTCGAATGTTATCCGGGCGTGGACGAGACGAAGGTGCGCGCCGAGCTGTCGGCCCGCCTCGACCCGGCTCTGACCCTCGACCCACGCGAGGCCCTGCTGCCGCCCGACCGGATCGAGGCGCTTGTCGCGCCCTTCCTCGGCGGCGACGATCCGGTGTTCGGGTTTCTCTCCAACCTCACCTTGCCGCAGTTCTTCGATCCGGCGAAAGTGGAGGGGTTGCGCGCCCAGGTGGCCGCGTTCCCGGCGGGACTCGTTCTGCTGGTCGGTTGCGGCGCCCGGCTCATCGCCGACGGCGACGTGTTCGTTTACGCCGACCTCGCCCGCTGGGAGGCGCAATTGCGTTTCCGTCGCAACGAGTCGGCGAATCTCGGCACGGTCAACCACCCCCTCGCCCCCGGCCTCCAATACAAGCGCGCGTTCTACGTGGACTGGCGCGTGGCCGACCGCTGGAAACGCCCGCTCATCGCGCAGTGGGATTTCGTGCTCGACACCCACGATCCGCGGGCGCCGAAACTCGCCGACGGCGAGTCCGTGCGGCGCGGCCTGCGGCACGCCGTCACGCGGCCGTTCCGCGTAGTGCCGTTATTCGATCCCGCGCCGTGGGGCGGACAATGGATGAAGGAAGCCTGCGATCTCGACCGCCGCGCCAAGAACTACGGCTGGTGCTTCGACTGCGTGCCCGAGGAGAACAGCCTGTTGCTCGATCTGGACGGCGTGCGCCTCGAGCTGCCGGCGATCGACCTCGTGTTCGACCAGCCGCGCGCGTTGCTGGGCGACGCGGTCCATGCGCGCTTCGGCGACGAGTTCCCGATCCGCTTCGATTTTCTTGACACGGTCGGCGGCGGCCACCTGTCGTTCCAGGTTCATCCGCTCACGGAATACATGCAGCAGCACTTCGGCCTGCACTATACGCAAGACGAGAGCTACTACCTGCTCCACGCCGAGCCGGACGCCACCGTTTACCTGGGATTGAAGGAAGGCGTGGAACCCGCGGCCATGTTGCGCGACCTCGCGGCGGCGCAGGCGGGCACGGCGCCGTTTGATGCCGACCGCTACGCGAACCGGTTGCCGGCGAAGAAGCATGACCATTTCCTCATCCCGGCGGGCACGGTGCATTGTTCGGGCGCCGGGGCCATGGTGCTGGAGATCAGCGCGACGCCCTATGTTTTCACCTTCAAGCTCTGGGACTGGGCGCGTCTCGGCCTCGATGGCAAGCCGCGGCCCATCCATCTCGCCCACGGGGCGGCCAACATCCAGTGGGACCGCACGACCGCGTGGACCATGAAAAACCTGGTCAACGCCATCACGCCGGTCGCCACCGGCGACGGCTGGCGCGAGGAGCGCACCGGCCTGCACGAGCGCGAGTTCATCGAGACGCGCCGGCACTGGTTCACGAAGACGGTGCCGCACGACACGCGCGGCGGCGTCAACGTGCTCAACCTCGTGCAAGGCGAGGAAGCCGTGGTCGAGAGCCCGACCGGCGCGTTCGCGCCCTATGTCGTGCATTACGCGGAGACGTTCATTGTGCCCGCCGCCGTCGGCCCCTACACCATCCGCCCGCACGGCCCGGCCGTCGGCGCCGAATGCGCCACCCTGAAGGCTTATGTCCGCACCTGACTTTTCCCAACATGATGATCGATCCTGACCGTCTGCTCTCCCGCTACAATCCCGCCACCGGCGAGCTCGCCGGCGCGAAACCCATCGAGCGTCGCCTCGCCGACCTCCGCGGCTGCTTCGCCGATACGGCGGCCTACGCGGCGGCGCTCGCCGCGGGCAATCCGCTGCTCTACCGCGTCGCCAGCGTTGAACCCGCCGCGGGCGAAGGCGACCTGCACTACGGAGTCGGCTGCCTCATGCCGGGAAAGATCGGCGACGAATATTTCCTGACCAAAGGCCACCTGCACGCCTGGCGGCCGGCCGCAGAATTCTATTTCGGCCTCACCGGAGAGGGCGTGATGCTGTTGGAGGACGAGGCCACCGGCGAAAGTCGGATGGTGCCGCTCCTCCCGCATCACGCCGTTTACGTGCCGGGCCGCACCGCTCACCGCACGATGAACACCGGGACCGGGCCGCTCACCTACCTCGGCGTTTACCCCGCGCGCGCTGGCCACGACTACGGCGCCATCGCCCAGCGCAATTTCCGCCATGTGGTCATCGAGCATGCGGGACAGCCAGCCATGATCGAGCGCCATTCCGGCTAGCGACCCCTTCCCTTCCTTCCATGAAACCTGCTCCCCTTGTTCTTCTCCTCCTGTTGTTCCGGTTCGTCATGCCCGCCTGCGCGGTGGTGGCGGACGAGCACGCATCCCGCCAGATCCTGTCACTCGACGGTGTTTGGTCGATCACCGAGGGCTGGTTGCACGCGGTGCCGGAGAATTTCGACCGCACGGTGCCGGTGCCCGGCCTGGTGACGCTGGCGACACCGGCTTTCACGCCGGTGCCCGGCCCGAAGGTCGCGGATCGCGCGGCCTATCCGCAGAAGGACCCGGCGCGTGACGCCTTCTGGTATCGGCGCACGTTCCGGCTCGACCAACCGGTGCCGGCCGTGGCCCGGCTCAAGGTCGCCAAGGCCATGTTCGGCTCGCAGGTGATCCTCAACGGCCAGCTGCTCGGGCAGCATGACGGCAGCTTCACGCCCGCCTATTACGACGCGCGCGCCGCGCTCCAATCCGGGGAAAACGTGCTGCTGATCCGCGTCGGGGCGGACCGCGACGCGGTGACGCAGGCCGTGCCGGGCGGCTTCGACATTGAAAAGGACCGCTACATCCCCGGCATCTTCGACTCGGTTGAGCTGATCCTTTCCGGCACACCGCATTTCCTGCATGTGCAGACCGCGCCCGAAATCGCGACAAACACGGTGCGGGTGCAGGCGGTGCTGCGCAACGCCGGACCGGCGCGGTCCGCCACCGTGACGTTCGTCGTGCGCGAGGCTAAATCCGGCCGGATCGCCGGCCGGATCACGAGCGAACCGGTGCCGCTTCCGGCGGACGCGGAGGCGGCCGTGGATGTCCGCATCCCGCTCGCCGACTGCCGGCTCTGGTCGCCGGAGGATCCGTTCCTCTACCGGCTCGAGGCCGACTCCGGCGCTGACCGGTTCACGACCCGTTTCGGAATGCGCGAGTTCAAGTTCGATCCCGTCACGCGTCGCGCCATGCTTAATGGCCGGCCGTATTTCATGCGCGGGAGCAACTTCACCCTCTACCGCTTTTTCGAGGACGACGACTGCCGGCTCCTCCCGTGGACGGAGAGCTGGGTGCGCCTGCTGCACCAGCGCGTGAAGGAGATGCGCTGGAACTCGCTCCGCTACTGCATCGGGTTTCCGCCCGAGGCGTGGTATGACATCGCCGACGAGGTCGGAATCCTGATCCAGGACGAATTTCCCCTGTGGCGGCTCTCGGACGTGAAACGCGGTGCGCTGGAAAAAGAGTATGCCGAGTGGATCCGGGAACGGAGCAACCACCCCAGCGTCGTCATCTGGGACGCCCAGAACGAGACGGTCACAGCCGAGACCGGCGCCGCGATCTCGGCCGTGCGCGGACTCGATCTGTCCGGCCGGCCGTGGGACAACGGCTGGAGCCCGCCCCAGGCGGCCGGCGATGCGCTCGAGCAGCATATCTATCATTTCTCCCCCTGGCAGTCCTTTGACCGGTTCACGCTCTCCGACCTGGCGCGGGCCGACCGGGTGCCGCACTCGACCAACCATAAGGCCCACGAGGGGCATAATGCGGTCGTCATCAACGAATATGCCTGGCTGTGGCTGAACCGCGACGGCTCGCCGACGACGCTGACCAAGAAATTCTACGACAACGCACTGGGTGAAAATTCCACGGTGGCGCAGCGCCGCCACCTTTACGCCACGCACTTCGCCGCCGAGACGGAATTCTGGCGCAGTTATCGGAATGTGGCCGCGTTGATGCACTTCTGCAGCCTCGGCTACTCGCGCGCCGACGGACAGACGAGCGACAACTGGGCGGATGTGACGAAACTGACATGGGAGCCGGAGTTCCACCGCTATGTCCGCGACGCCTTTGCCCCGGTCGGCCTGATGATCGAGTTCTGGAGCGAACGCGTGCTGGCCGGGCAAGCCGCGCGGCTGCCGGTGCGGCTGATCAATGACCTCCCGCAGCCGTGGGCGGGCGAGGTTCACCTGCGCCTGCGTCGCGCCGGCGCCGACCCGGAGCCCCGCGAGTTCACGCGATCCGGGCGGATGGAGGCCCAGGGCTCGGCCACGCTGGATTTCGATCTCACCTGGCCGCAGGAACCCGGCGCTTATCTGCTGGAAGCGGAACTGCGCGGCGACGGCGGGGAGCCCGTGTGCAGCCGGCGCGAATTCACCGTGGAAGCTCGCGCAGAGCAGGGCCTGGCCTTCGGGCGACCCGCGACGGCCTCGACCGCGCTGGCGCAACCCGACGGTCCCGCCGATGCCACCGATGGCGACCCCGCCACCGTGTGGCAGGCGACCGGGCCGCAAGCCTGGCTGGCAGTGGATCTGGGCAGCGTGCGCTCCGTCAGCCGGGTGCGAATCGAGTGGGGCTTTATGTATGCGGTGGGATTCGCCGTGCAGCTTTCGACCGATGGCCAGGTGTGGAGCGAGGTGCATCGGGAAAAGGTGGGCCGCGGCGGGGCGAGCGAGATCGGTTTCGCCCCGCGGGCCGCGCGTTTCGTCCGCGTGCAATGCCAGCAGCGCTGCCTGAACCCCGCACGGAATCCCAGCCCCGGTTACTCCATCCGGGAACTGCAGGTTTTCGAATAACCCCGTTCCGCCCTCAACCCACGCTCAAATGAAAATCTCCTGCCGCCCTTTCGGCCGTCGCTGCCCAGGCTCATGTGCATGTCCGCGCTATTCGCACTCGGCAAACCGGCCGTCATCGACGCGGTGGCGGACCAACCCATCCGCACGGCGGCGGAAGTGCAGGCAGCCGGCAGGCAGGCGGTCGCGCGTTACGGCGATGCGCGGCTCGCCGCGCTGGGCTTCCTCGACGTGACCAAGGCGCCTTACCTGGCGGATCCGACCGGAAAGCAGGATGCGACCGCGGCGATCCAGCAGGAGTTGAACGATGTGCGCGACGCCCGGTTGATCACCTATCTGCCGGCGGAGGCGCTATCTCGTGGCGGACATGATCGAGAGTGTGATGGGCACAATGAAGTGGGCTCACTGGCTTTACGAAGGCAGGTCGGATCCGTGGGTCACTTATGCGTCGTTCAGCTATCCCGGTGTGATCGTCGGCCCCAGCGAGGCCGGCCGGCCGCCCCTCGGGCTCGTGGACCGGGCGACCCGGTTCACCAACCCGCAGAAATCCAAGCCGGTTCTTTACTTCCGAGCTCGCGGGGAGGCGGTCGTTACACTGCGCGACACCGAGAACGTGGATATCGATGCAATGTAGGGGACCGCTGCACCATGGTGGTGAGGCAGGACAGCCGCTGGGTGCTCCTATTCGGCTACAGCGGCAACACCGCCATGCGCCCCGACTGGCCGCTCGACCGGTGCGCGGATATCGTCCTTGCCCGGGTTTATCCGCAACTGAGCCGCGGCGGCGCCATGCGCGTAGGTTATGGTCGCAGTCGTGGCTCACCCTTCGCAACGGCGACCGGTTCGTCCTATATCGATACGAGGCCTCACGCTAAGCCGGTCGCAACACCGGCACATTTTTCATGAGTAACTACATCACCAAACCCATCCCGGCGGAAAAACCTTCCGTCGCCCTTGTCACGCGCCCCTGGGGTTCGTTCAAACAATACGCGAACAACCGCGACTGCACCGTCAGCCTCATGACCGTGCTGCCCGGCCAGCGCCTGAGCCTGCAAGCGCACACCGGCCGCGCCGAGTTGTGGATCGTGCTCGACGACGGCGCGGTGGTGCAGGTGGGCGAGACCGTCCGCGAATATCGGGCCGGGGACGAGGTCTGGATTCCCGCCCACGAGAAACACCGCCTGGCCTGCAACCCCGGCTCCCGCCCCGTGCGCGTGCTCGAGGTGGCTTTCGGCAACTGGCAGCAAGCCGACATCACCCGCTACGAGGATGATTTCAAGCGGGCCGCCCAGGGGGAGTAATCGCTCCCTTCTCCCGTATTCGCCTTGAACACCAACCTGACCTCCCACCTTAAGGGTGCCTATCTGGGCGATCTGCTGGCCCAGCCGTCCGTCCTTATCGATACCATCGCCACCCTGCCCTCGCTGCCGCCCCTGCCCGCCCGGGCCCTGGCGGGCGAACGCATCGTGCTCACGGGCATGGGCGCGTCGCTGCATGCGATCCACCCGCTGCGCCTCCGCCTGGTGCGCGCCGGTCGCACCGCGTTCGTGGTCGAGACGGCGGAGCTGATCCAAGCGCAATCGGCGTTGCTCGACGCGCGCACGCTCATCATCGCCGTCTCCCAGTCCGGCCGGAGCGCGGAGACCGTGCAACTGCTCGACCTGGTGGGCCGGAGCGCCTCGCGGCCGTTCGTCATCGGCGTCACCAACGGGGCGGATTCACCGCTGGCCTTCCGCGCCGATGCGAAGCTCGTGCTGCGCGCCGGGCCGGACCGCAGCACTCCGTCTCCTGCAAAACCTACCTCGCCACGCTGGCCGCCCTCGAGTGGCTGGGTGGCGCGATCGGCGGCGAGGCCACCGGGCCCATCATCGCGGAGCCGGAGCAGGCCGCGCCCGCCGTGCAGGCCTACTACGCCGACTGGCAGGGGAAGGTCGCGCACCTCGCCGGCGAGTTCACCAACCTCCGGCATCTTTTCCTGACCGGGCGCGGCGTCTCGCTCGCGGCCGTCGCCACCGGAGCCATCATCCTGAAGGAGTCCACGCGCTTCCAGGCCGAGGGCATGAGCACGCCGGAATTCCGCCACGGCCTGTTCGAGCTGATCAATCCCGGCCTCTACGCCCTCGTTTTTGCAGGTGATCCGGCGACGGCCGCGCTCAACGAGTCGCTCGTGCGCGATGTCCAACGCATGGGCGGCCGCGCCGTCCTCATCGGCGAGGACGCTGCGCCCGGCCCGTTCCGGCTGCCGGCGCTGCCGGCCCGGCTCCGCCCCATGGTGGAGATGCTGCCGGTGCAGATGCTCTCGCTCGCGCTCGCCGCGCTCGCCGGCCATGTGCCCGGCGACTTTGAACGCGCCTCCAAGATCACCGTCGTCCTGTAAGTCTGTTCCCCACCTCCGACTAAATCGTTCCGGCTACAAGCTGCGGGCGGTTGGAAAATCCAGCCACCACCCATGGACCCACCCGTGTTTGCGTGGATTGAAGCAGCCGGCTGGGGTCGGTAATATGATTCATCGTTCACTCATCAGTTCACCGGGATCGCGTCTCCCGCCCACCCTGCTCCCGCTGATGAAATCCCGCTCACCGGTCCGTATGTCTCCTGCCACCCCCACCTCCCCGCAGCACTGCAAACCGGCTGTCGCGCGTCCGCGCTGGGAGTGGCAGCGTCTCCCCGACTCCGCCGCGCTCGCCGGGACCGTCGCGGATCGGATCGTGGCGGCCCTGCGCGCCAAACCCGAACTGCTGCTTTGCCTGGCCACGGGAGCTTCGACGCTCCGGACCTACGAGTTGCTGGCGGCCCGTGCCGCCAAGGATGAGGCCCTTTTCTCCCGGGCCCGGTGGATCAAGCTGGATGAGTGGCTGGGCCTCGCGGCGGACGATCCGGCGTCATGTGAATTGTTCCTCCGGCGCGTGCTTCTCGGGCCGCTGTCCCTCCCTCCCTCCCGCTATTGCGGCTGGGAGGGGCGGACCACCGACTCCGCGGCCGAGTGCCGGCGCATCGCCGCGTGGCTGGACCGGGAGGGCCCGGTTGACCTGCAGATTCTCGGGTTGGGCGCGAACGGACACCTCGGATTCAACGAACCGGGCGCGGCGACCGATTCCGGCCCCCACCTCGCGCAACTCTCTGCCACCTCGCTGTCGCACGCCATGCTGGTCGGAGCGCGCGATCCCGTCGACCGCGGGCTGACGCTCGGCTTGGGCGACATTCTGCGCTCGCGGCGGATTTTCCTGCTCGTGTCGGGCGCCCACAAGGCGGCGCAATTGCGGCGCCTCGCCTTGGGCGAGGAGTCGCCTGATTTTCCCGCCTCGTGCCTGCACCGGCACCCGGCGGTGACAGTATTCTGCGACGCGGCCGCCTCGGCCCAGCTCCCCGCGGAATTCTTCGCCCCCGGGTCGGACCAGATCAATCACCCTTCGCCAGCCTCTTCATGAAACACGCCTTGGGCATTGACATCGGCGGCTCCAAGATCGCGCTCGGCGTCGTCGCGCCCGACGGCCGCATCCTGGCACAGCGCGTCATTCCCACGGATGCCTCCGGCGGCTTCGACTCCGCCGTGCAACGCATGGAGGACGCCGCGCGCGCGGCGCTGGGCGAATGCGGCATGAATCCGGCGGCATTGGCCGGTATTGGGGTGGGCTGCACCGGCCCGGTGAACCCCCGCACCGGCGTGATCGACAATCCCCACACGCTTCCGGGCTGGGAGGGTCGCAATCTTATCGCCGCACTTTCCGCCGGGATGGAGCTGCCCGTGTGGCTCGAGAACGACGCCGATGCCGCGGCGCTGGGCGAATACCACTACGGCGCCGGCGAGGGCTCCGACCGCATGGCCATGCTGACCTTCGGCACCGGCGTCGGCGGCGCCATCCTCCTCGGCGGCCAGATCTACCGGGGCGCCGGCGGCGAGCACCCGGAGCTCGGGCACCTGCCCGTCCTGCCCGACGGCCCCGTCTGCTATTGCGGGCGCAACGGCTGCGTCGAGTCGCTGGCCTCCGGCCCCGCGATCACCGACGCCGGCCGCACGTTCGGTTTCGTCGACGCTGCGGGCGTTTTCGCCGCCGCGCCCCGCGACGCCCGCGCCGGTCAGGTGCTGGCCGACGCGCGTCAGGCAACGGACGCGCTGATCTGGGGCGTCTTGCACAGCTTCCTGCCCGCACGCATCGTGCTCGGTGGCGGCTTGGTTGAGGCCCAGCCGGAGTTTTTCCTTGAGACCGCTCGCGCGGCGGTGGGCCGCGCCCGCTTGCTGGTCGCGGCGAGCGTGACCGTCGCGCCCGCGAGCCGCGGCAACCTCGCCGGCATGGTCGGCGCGGCGCGGTGGGCGATGGATTCCGCCGTCGCGTCCCGGCCGCCCCAACCCGCCTTTCCTTCATGAAACCTCCCGTCAACGTCGGCCTCATCGGCTCCCAGTTCATCGCCGCCATCCACGCGGAAGCGCTCAAGGCGTGCGTGCACGCCCGGCTCACCGCCGTGGCCTCGCCCACCCCGGGCAATGCCACCGCCTTCGCGCAGCGGCACGGCATCCCCCACGCCTTCACCGACTACCGGCAACTGCTGGCGCGGCCGGACATCCAGATGGTCGTGATCGGCGTGCCCAACCACCTGCACTGCCAGGTCGTGCTGGACGCGGCGGCGGCGGGCAAGCACGTCGTCATCGAAAAGCCCCTCTGCCTCAACCTGACCGAGGCGGACCGGATGATCGCCGCCTGCCGCGAGCACAAGGTGAAGCTCATGTATGCCGAGGAGCTGTGCTTCGCCCCGAAATACGTCCGTCTGAAGCAGCTGCTCGACTCCGGCGCGCTCGGCCGCCCCACCCTGCTCAAGCAGTCGGAGAAACACGACGGCCCCCACGCCGCGCATTTCTGGGACGTCACGCGCTCCGGCGGTGGCGTGGCGATGGACATGGGCTGCCACGCGATCGAATTCTTCCGCTGGATGCTGGGCCGGCCGCCAATCAAGTCCGTTTACGCCCAGATGAACACCTCGGTGCACGGCGACAAGACCCGCGGCGACGACAACGCCATTCTCATCCTGGAGTTCGTCAACGACGTGGTCTGCGAGGCGGAGCTGAGCTGGACGAAGCTCGGCGGCATGGACGACCGCGCCGAGGTTTACGGCACCGGCGGCGTCGCCTACGCGGATTTGCTGCGCGGCAACGCCATCGAGACCTACAGCCTCCAAGGCTACGAGTATGCCGTGGAAAAGGCCGGCTCCACGAAAGGCTGGAGCTACACGATCTACGAGGAGGCTTGGAATTACGGCTTCCATGCCGAAATGGCGCATTTCGTGGACTGCGTGCAGAATGATCTCCCGCCACTGGTGACGGGTGAGGACGCGCGCGTCGTGCTCGAGGTGCTCTTCGCCGCCTACGAGTCCGCCCGCACCGGCCGCAAGGTCGAACTCCCGTTTGCGACCACTGCCGCGCGGCCCATCGATCTCTGGAAACCAACCGCGTAACCGTCCACCCTCCGCCCATCATGAGGCCGCTCCTGTTCTTCACCCTCCCGCAGGGCGCGACACACGCTCCGGGCGTCACGGCTGCCGACTGCTGCGAGATCCCCAATCTCGCCGGCTCCGACGTGCCGGAAAACCAACGCCTCGAGATGCGCGCAGCCGGACACCTGGATCACCGAAGCCGGGGCCAGGGCCGCATTCCCGGTCCGCCCGCCGTGGCGGAATTCTGGCGCGACAGGAAGCTCGCGCTGTTTCCCGTCCTGCCGCCGGCCTCCGAACGGGCGGCCGCGAAGCCATGAAAGGGATCGTCCGGCATTCTTCCGCTCACCCAAAACACCCATGAAAACTCCCCTGTATATTCTCTGCGCCTGGCTTCTCAGCCAGCTTTCGCTCTCGGCCGCCGATGCCTGGCGGCCGCTTTGGGACGGCCGCTCCCTCGCCGGCTGGCATCCGATCGGCCAAGGTGCCTGGACGATCGAAAACGGCGCGATTCACGGGGTGCATGTGATCACCGAACCGGCCTACAGCCACCTCGTCTCCGATCAAAGCTACGGCGACTTCAGCATCCGGCTGAAATTCAAGTCGATCCAGGGCAACAGCGGACTCTACTTCCGCGTCGAGGAAAAAGGCGCCAGCGGCGTCACGGGGTTTCAGGCCGAGATCGACGCCACCAAGGATGTCGGCGGCCTCTATGAGACGGGCGGGCGCAAATGGGTCTCGCAGCCGACACCGGCGCAGGTCGCGACCTGGTTCAAGCCCGGCGGGTGGAACGAGATGATGGTCACCGCCCGCGGCGGACACATTGTTGTGCGGATAAACGGCAAGATCTCCGCCGAACTGGCCGACGATCCCGGCCGCCGGGAAGGCCGCTTCGCCCTGCAACTGCACGGAGGAAAAGACGTCGAAGTCTGGTTCAAGGACATCGAGATCCGGCTGCCCTGACCCCTCATCAGTCCGCCCACACCGCCCCCATCCCCCATGCATGCGAATGCACCCACCGGACCCGGTATCTCCCGCCGTCGTTTCATCACCCAGGCCGGCCTTGGGCTTATGGCCGTCTCGACCATCAGCCCGCCGTATTTCCATCCCGCGCAGGCGCGCGCGGCGGTCGAAGCGGGCCTGCATGTCTATCTCGCCAAACCGGTGGCGGTCGATGTGCCCGGCTGCCAGTCGATCCAGGCGAGCGGGGAACTGGCGCGCCGGAAGGGGCTGGTGTTTCTGGTCGATTTCCAGACCCGCGCCAACGATTTGTTCATCGAGGCGATCCGGCGGGTGCATGCCGGCGCGTTGGGTGAAATGTGCTTTGGCGAGGCCACCAACCATGTGAACGGGCTGCCGCTCCAGGCGACCCCGGGCACGCCGGAGGCGCGACTGCGCGACTGGCTCCGGGATCGGGCGCTCTCCGGCGAGATGGTCGTCGAGCAGAACATCCACGTCATCGACGTGATGAGCTGGGCGATGAAGGAGACGCCCCCGCTGCGTTGCACCGGCACCGGCGGACTCAAGGGTGACCGCGAGAGCGGCAACGCCTGGGACCATTTCCAACTGCTCTTCGAGTATCCCGGCAACGTCGGGGTCACCTTCAGCTCGCGGCAGTGCAATCTGCATGGCCGCCCCGGCGGCTTTCTCAACCGGATGTTCGGCGCCAAGGGCATTCTCTCGACGGCCTATGGCGGCGAAGTCCTGATCCGCGGCGGCGCGGATACCTTCTATCGCGGCGGCGCGACCGGAACCATCGGCCGATCCGGCCCGGCGGCCAACATCAAGTCCTTCCTCGCCCTGGCCCTGGCCAGGGACGCGACGAACCCGACGTTGGAACCGAGCGTGAACAGCAACCTGATCGCAATCCTGGGCCGGACAGCCGCGCACCGCGGGCGCACCACGACCTGGGACGAAGTCCTCCGCTCGAAAGAGCGGCTGGAAGCCGACCTTACCGGATTGGTCACTTGAACCCCTGAACCCTCCCACCCATGCCCTCCCTCAGCCGACGCACCTTCCTCGGATCCTCCCTCGCGGCGCTCGCCGCCACCGCCTTCACGCGGTTGCCCGGCCCCAGCCCGGCCCCAGCACCCGCCGCCCCGGCCGTGGGCGGCTTTCGCATCTTCGCGCCCGATTGGACGCTGGACAAACGGTGTGATCCGGCCGCCTTCGAACGGGCCGCCCGCATCGGGCTCGACGGCGTGCAGGTCGACTTCGGCTGGCCGCAGGACGGAGGCGGGCGCCCCCCGCTCCTGGCCGAAGCCAAACAGGACGAGATCATGGCGGCCGCGGCGCAGCATGGGGTGCTCATCAGTTCCCTGGCGCTGGGCGCGGTCAACCGCACGCCCTACAAAAGCGCGCCCGAGGGCGAGCAGTGGGTGATCGACAGCATCGCCACGATGCGACGGATGAAGATCCGTGTCGTGTTGCTGCCCTTCTTTAACAAGGGCGATCTGATCGGCGATCCGGCCGGCGTGGAGGAAGTCATCCGCCGGTTGCGCCGCCTGGCGCCGCGCGCCGAGGAGGCGGGCGTGATCTTCGGCATCGAATCCTGGCTGAAGGTGCCCGAGCTGGAGCGGATCCTCGACGCGGTGAAATCGCCCGCCGTTCAGGTCTATTACGATGTCGGCAACATGCAGAAGGTGGGCGAGGACTACGCCGCCGCGATCCGCCACTTTGGCCAGGAACGCATCTGCGAAGTGCACCTGAAGGACCAGGACGATCTCTACGGCAAGGGATCGATGAACTTTCCCGCCGTCCGCGCCGCCCTCGACGACGCCGGCTACCGGGGCTGGGTCGGCATCGAGGGCCTGAAGATGCCATTGGGGATCGAGCAAAGTGTCCGCTACGACCTCGAGTATCTGCGCCCGATTTTTCCCCGCGCGATCAGGTGAGCTGATCTTCCCCCGCCTGACGCACCTTCCTCTTACCCCATGAAACGCTACTTCTTCCGCCTGTTTCCGGTGCTGGCCGCCGTTTTTCCGGCCGTCGCCTTTCCCTCTTCCGCGCCCGGTGCCGAGCCGTCGCGCCGCCCCAACATCCTCTGGATCGTCGCCGAAAACATCGGTCCCGACTTCGGCTGCTACGGTTATCCCACCGTGACCACGCCGAACGTGGACCGCCTGGCCCGCGAGGGCCTGCGCTACCGACTGGCGTTCGACACGGCCCCGGTCTGCTCCGCCAGCCGCTCCGCCTTCATGACCGGCATGTATCAGACGACTATCGGGGCGCACAACCACCGCAGCCACCGCATCCCCGGGGTCGACGACCATCATCGCCTGCCGGCCGGGGTGCGTCCGCTGCCGCAACGCCTGCGGGACGCCGGTTATTTCACGGCCAACATCACCACCATGGCCGGCCACCCCGTCGGCTCCGGCAAGACGGACCTGAATTTCGAGGTGGTGGGCGATGTGTTGCGTCCGGACGAACGTCCCCCGGCCGGCGGCTGGGGGAGCAATGCGGTCATCCGGCACAACCACGAGAACTCAATCCGCCTGTTTGCCGCCACGGAGTGGACGCAATTGGACAAGAACCAGCCCTTCTACGCGCAGATCAACCTGCCGACCGTCGAACTCGGCCCGGTCAACTGGACCGCCGCGCCCGACCAACCGTGGCAGGGCCAGTCCCATCCCGCCACCATCGACCCCGCCCGGGTGGTGCTCCCGCCCTATTACCCGGACGCTCCCGCCATGCGCCGGCACTGGGCCGGTTATCTCGACGCCATCAACGGGCTCGACGCCCGCGTCGGCGCGATTCTCGCCCGGCTTGAGGCCGATGGTTTGGCCGACGACACCGTGGTGATCTTTTTCGCCGACAACGGCCGGCTCGAATTCCGCGGCCTGGACTGGTGCTACGACAGTGGCGACCGGGTGCCGCTCATCGTGCGCTGGCCGAAGAATTTCCCCGCGCCGCCGCAATACCGCCCCGGACTGACGAGCGAGCAGCTCGTCAGTCTGATCGACCTCACCGCCACCACGCTCGCCATCGCCGGGGTGCCGAAGCCGGCGGGCATGCAAGGCCGGGTCTTCCTCGGGGCCGGCGCGGATCCCGCCCGGGACGTCGTTTTCAGCGCGCGCGACCGAACGGACGAGGCCGTGCAGCGCATCCGCGCCGTGCGCGGCCCCCGTTACCGCTATATCCGAAACTTCATCCCCGATCATCCCTACTTGGCGCCACACCGCTACAAGGAGGCGCGCTTCCCCGCGGTGCCGCTGCTGCGTGCGTGGCAGGCCGAAGGCAGATTATCCGACGCGCAGCGCACCCTCGTCGCCGACCGACTGCCGGACGAGGAACTCTACGACACCGAAGCCGACCCCTACGAGGTCCACAATCTCGCCACCTCCCGCGACGAAGGGCATCAGCAAACGCTGCGGGAAATGCGGACGACCTTGGAGCAATGGATCGAGGAGACCGACGACCAGGGCCGCTTTCCCGAATCACCCGCCGTGCTGAAGTTCTGGCGCAACACCTACCTCAAGATGTTCCCCGTCTTGTTGACCGACCCGCAACCGGCCGGCACCAGCCGGCCCTAACCTCCGACCTCAAATAAACTAGGATCCCGGGATTGAAGTTCACTTTTGAGAGGGATTGGCGGTGATCTTGCGTGAAAGTTCGGCCTGTCAGATGCATGGATTTCCCAATGGAGGCGAGGTTGCGTGAACCTACGCCAAGGATTACTCGATGGGGGTTTGGGGTATGATTGGTTTTTAATACGAATTCTGCCATTAGGAATATTTTGTAATGCGGTGTCTTCGGAGGTGAATTATCTGCTGAAAGGGATCGGATTAGGTTCTCGCCATCACTGGATTCCGTAACGCGCATACTCGCATTCCTTGCTGCGCGAAGCCTGCATCGACGACGAGATGCTCGCCGAAGGACCGGTGCAGATTATTGAGACCCGCGGATCAGACTGACAGGTGGGGCGCACCTGACCGGTGCGCCGAGAACTTGATATCATCCTCGCGGCGGAGCGGACCGCTCCGCCCTACCTCCTGCTTCGCGAGCGTCAGTCTATTGCGCGATTCCCTGTAGTTTGGCAACGCACACCCTGTGCCTGTCAGACCCCGAGGAAAGTGAGCACGTCGGCGGCCATGTAGGAGTGCCGGCCTCCGGCAAGCAGCGCGCGCAAATCGCTCGCCGTGTCGCCGGCAGTCACAAGCGGCGGCTCTGTGCGTCCCTCGGCCAACGTCTGACTGTAGCCGACGGTCGCCATCAGCCCGTTGCAGAGGCAACGGCGGCCGACGGTGTCGGCCAAGGCTCCGCCCCCCGGCCGGCCTGGTGATCACTTTGGCTGGAGCCGCCGGACAAAAGGGCATGACCAACGGCCCGGGCGGCAGCGCCCGTTTCAATTCTCCGGAATCGGTCACTGTGGACGCGGCGGGTAACGTCTATGTGGCGGATTACTATCAGGCGGGACTCAATCCGCCGACCACCGTCATCCGGAAGATCACGCCCGATGGAAACGTGACCACCTATGCCGGCTCTTACAGCCTGTCTGACCCCTCTGTGAATGGCGACAGCTCAGGCCGGCTGATGAGCGTCTTCGGCATCACAGCGGATGCCACGGGCATTTTGTATGCGGTCGATTGGCAGGACAGCCGGGTCAAAAAGATTGGTCGGGATGGAACGATTACCACCGTGGCGGGTGACGGCCGCGTCGGCCCGAGAGACGGACAGGGAATCGACGCCCAATTTACCCGGCCTGGCGCCATTGCCGTGGATGCCGCAGGATACCTGTATGTTGCCGAACTGAGTCTGAACATGGTGCGGAAGATATCGCCGACGGGAGCTGTCTCGACCCTGGTGAATGCCGCCACCAGATTGCCAGCTCTGGTCAGGCACATCTGCTACGGCATAGCAGTCGATCACAACGGGATCGTCTATTCCATCGACAACCATGGGGACGCCTCCGATCCGTTCGAGGCGGTTTATCGAATTGAGCCGGCAAGGACCGGCCCGGTGATAACAACGCAACCAGTGGATCGGGCAGTGGGCGTTGGAAGTTCCGTGCTGTTCACCGCGACCGCCAGTGGCACACCCAGCCCCACTTACCAGTGGTGGAAGAATGGCGAGGGCATCTTCGGGGCGACCGACAACTCTTACGCAATAACTAGCGCCCAGTCTTCAGATCTGGGTGCCTATAGGATGGTGGCGACCAATTCCGAGGGGACGGTCACCAGCCACGCCGCCCAATTGAGTTTTTCGCAGAGCATCAGCTTTCCGACCCCGCCTAGCCTGCCCTTCGGCCGTTTCCGTGCAAACCTGATGGCAACTGCCAGCTCCGGCCTCCCCGTAGTTTTCGAGATTCTCTCCGGACCCGGAACGATCAACGGCACGCAGGTGTCTTTCACCGGCGTTGGTGCAATTATTGTGCGCGCCACTCAATCGGGTGACGCGAACTACGGCTCAGCGTCCGCGGTCGTCCGCCAATTCAATGTGACCCGTGATTTTCCCTCCTGGCAGGCAGAGAATTTCACTTCTGATGAGTTGGTCGATGCCAGTCAGAGTGGACCCAATGCGGTCCATGGCCAGGATCGCCTGACCAATCTGCTCAAATACGCTCTCGGACTTAATCCCAAGGCCAACGCTGGCAGCGCGCTTCCCGGACTGCACGCGACAGCGACGGACTGGGTCTATACCTTTACCCGGCCTGCGGATCGTCCCGATCTCACCTACCACGTCGAAGTCTCGACGGATCTCGTCACCTGGAGCACGACCGGAGTCTTTCCGGAACTTGTCTCAAACTCCGGTGGTAATGAGATATGGCTGGCCCGCGTCCCGCTCATCATCGCCGACAACCTGTATTTCCGTCTCAAGGTGAGTGTGCTTGAGTCGCCCCCCGATTGATCCTTCGATGCGGGTCGGTCGTCCCGAAAGGTTGGCGGGGCCCCGGCTCGATGAATTATCCCCGCTGATCTGATCGCCCGGGATAAACACCGAAACGTGAGCATCGAACTCAACTCCCGCTACCAAACAACGGTGTCGAACTATGGCGCCCGAGAGCTTCGTGCTCGCGCCATCGAGCAAGATATCCGGTCCGCTAAAAAAACTGTGATGAATCCGGGCTAAGCGCAGCCGGCGCCAGGCGAAGAACCCGGTGAGCGCGCAAAGCACAAACGCGCCGTAGGTGGACGGTTCGGGGACGGGGGTGACCTGGCTGTCGTAACTCTGCCATTTAGTGTCCGAGGCCGCAAAGCCGGTGAAGGTGACGAGATTCATCGGTGATGAGCCGGTGGTGTCGGACACGGCTCCGGACCAGTTGGCGGCGTAGAAGAAATCGCTCATGTTCGCCCAGTTTTGGACGGTGAGCGTGAAGCCGTTGAGGTTGAGATTGGTGATGTTGAGCGTGGCGGCGGTGGAAAAATCGATGATCGAATGGGCGGTTAGGTTGAGATTGGTGACCGTGGTGCTGGCGGTGCTGAGCCGGAGGGTGCCGCCGGCCAGGGTGAGCGTGCTGCCGGTCCCGAGGGCGGATGCGCTTTGGAGGGTCAGCGTGCCGGCGGTGACCGTAGTGTCGCCGGAATAGGTGTTGGCGCCCGAAAGAATGAGTTCGCCGGCGCCGCTTTTGGTCAGGGAGTATCCCGTGCCGGTGATGCCGGAGGAGATGGTCAGACTGCCGCTGCCCGCGATATCCATCGCGGCATTGCCGCCCAAGGCCAGGGTGGTGAATGCGAGGGACTGCGTGCCGCTGCTGCCGGCGGTGCGCGTGATGCCACCGGAGGTCAGGGCCAGGGTGCGGGTGCCTTTGCCGTTGAGGAGACTGAAGTTGTCATCCACATTGTTGAACGTGAGGCTGTTTGCCGTCTGATTGGCGCGCAACTGGATGTTGCTCACCGTAGCGTTGTCGTCCGTGGCGTTGAACTGAACGTTCGAGATCGCGGTGGGGACGCTGTTGGGGTTCCAATTTTTGGCTTTGCCCCACCGATTGTCGCCCTTGCCATTGTCCCAGATCGCTTGGGCAAGCGTGGGCGCCGCAGTCAACAAGACCAGGCCGAAGCCGGCAAACATCCGCCACCGGCGAAGCAGAGGGCGATTGGCAGCAGTAACTGGAGACAAGGAGGCCATGGTTTACTATCGGATGCTAGTTCGGTTCCAGCGGAGGGGGCGGCGTGATGGGGGGATGAACGATGCCCACTCCCGTATGGCAGGTGTTGCACGATTCGATGACCTTCATGAAACTAGTCCGGCTTTTGATCAGGTCGCCGCGCTCCAGGTTTTCTTCGAGTTGGGCCAGCGGTGGCTGCAGCATGAGGGAGGTCATGTAGCCGATGGGCTTTTCTTCGTGGAGGACGCCATGCACGACAATTTCCTCCGTGATGGCATCCATCTCGTGGTGATAGAAAACAGCCAGATTCAAGTTACCTTGATCGAGGGCCCGGCCCAGTTTCCAAGTCAGACGAAACATCCGGGCCATGCTATTTTCCAGCGGGTAAGCTGGCTGCTCGGGTTCCTCGGCCTTTACGGGAGCGCGGTGGACTGTTTGCTTGGACTGCAACCAAGCGGCACCCGAGACCAAGGTTGCTACTATCGACAGCACGAGGGCAATGAGGCTTTGTTTCATGTGTAGGAAATCAGTTCACAATGGTATGGGAACAAACGAAGGCGGCGGGCTGGCATGATAGATCATGCCCCGTTGGTCACAAAAAGGGCAGGGCATCTTACCAGTGCCGGCGCACATGAAGCACTTGCCCGTGGCGGAGCAGGCGGGGCAGATTTCATCGCTGTGGAGTCGGCCTTTCCCATGACATTCTGGACATTGGCCGTTGTTGCTGCTGTCGCATAGAAGGCAGAATTTCAGGAATGAGTCGTCGCAAATGGTGCAGGGCGTCTCGCCCGTGCGACTAAAGCCGGCGGTGACGTGGAGATTTTTATATTTGTCCCAATGTCGTTGTATGAGCGCCATCCATTCCGTGCGGCGAGCATCGAGCAGTTTTTGGCGGTGATCAGACAATTGTTCGGCCGCGGCCTGACGCCGATCCAACTTTCCTTTGGCTACAACCAGCTTAACGAGCCGTTCCTCGACCAGCGTCTTTTCCACGACCCTCTCCTCGGCCCGATCGGCCAAGGTAACGGCAGGCTGGGTCGCCGGCGGGCGGACGGCCTGGACGGATTTCTGCCGTGGAGCTCGCAGGGCAGAGAGGCCGTAGGCCAGGCAAATCAGCACCCCGGTGCCGATGTATAATTGGCGTAGGGTGATCATCGGCGGTCGACCACACGGATGATCTTACCCCTGGTGCCAGCCGTCGCCAGGTTGTCCACGGCGGCAGGATCATAGCTGATAATACTCTTGGAGGTGGCTTGCGAATTTTCGTAGAGCAATCCGTGGCCAAGAATGACCGATCCCCGGATATATTGGGTCTGATTGGCGCTCTTCTGTTCGATCTCGGCGTAGATCGGAGAGTAAACGACCCCCGAGATGTTCACCGGGCCGTGAAAGTCACAGATGGCCGTGGTATACATGATGGCTGGCAGATCGTCTTGGGCGGTGAAATTCTGAAACCCGGCGCCGGTAATATTCACATTCTTGGCCTGGCGGGCGGAATTGGTGAAGGTGGCCGGATATCCGGTGGTATAGGTTGTGGGATCTGTAGGCACCAAGCCGCTAAGGTCCGCCGGGTTGATGTTAAGCGGCGTCGTGATCACAAGTTTCTGGGTGCTGGTCCAAGCGGCGGCAAAATTCAGCACGAGCGTGCCCCGGATATTGATGCCGGAGGGATAACCCGCGGTGTCGAACTTGGGCAGCGTGGCGCTGCGTTCGACATCCACTGTGATCACTCCTTCCAGCACCCCACCCGGGGCCGCCGCCAGGGCGACCTTGAAGGCGGCCGTGTTGGCGTAGTGGGTGCCCATGGCGTTGCTGACGGCGATAAATCGATTGAAATCAAACAACTGATCCGTCGATCCCGGATTGGTGTAGTCGGGCACTTGATTGGCCGTGCCAAAGTTGCTCTGGGATATGTCAGCCGCGGCGAGATTGGCATTGGCAGTCTTGTTTACTGTGCCGTTGGCGATAACTCCGCCGTCCACAAAGGTCTTGTTGACCGTCGATGCATTGACCACGACATTGCCCGCCTGCGCGTTGGACTTGGTCACGGCAGTGGAGCTGTTTCCTGCGGCCGTGCAGATGATCGCAGCGCCCCAGCCATAGATCATGGTGAGTCGCAGGTTCACGCTTTTGGTCACGTTGCCCACGATGGCGGTGGTGACGATCCGCGCGGTGGTGGGTGAGGCCACTCCCGTCGGCAGCCATATTTGAGCCGCTACCGACTGGTTGGTAAACGGCGCTGTGATGGTGCGGACATAGCAATTCTCGCCGGCGGTGCTTAAGTTCGTGTCATGAGTGTAGGGGAAGCTCGCGTCGGTTGTCAGCGCAAGAGGCACGTTGGCTGAATTGGTGGTGTAGGCTCGGTCCAAATCGCTGGCGGCAATCGAGCCGCCCCCATCGGCAAACTGATACGCGGTGGTCAGGCGCTTGCGCCCGCCAGCGACCCCGACCTGCTGAGAAAGATAGACGGCCACGCTGCCAAGGACTCCCAACAAGGCGATGGCGATCACGATGTAGGCAATGATCGAGCCACGCGGGCGTTTATTCCGGGCGAACATAGAATTGGTATGCATGTTGGATAGGGGAAATGGGTGGAGGCCGTGGTTAATTAAGGCGAAAGGCGCTGGTGATGATCTCGACGCGCTGTCCTTGGGCGGAAGTTTCACCTCCGCTGATGGCGAAGTTAATCGTGACGGATTTTGAGCTGGTCGCCGTGAAGTATGCGCCACCGGAGATGGAACTGATCCGGCGCGCCATGGTTCTGGGCGTTGCGCCTGCCGCGGGCTGATAGGTCAGCGTGTTGTCGCCCAACGTGGCGGCGTTGCTGTCACCGTCGGCAAACGTGAAGGTCTCTTGATGGTTGGTGTCATTATACAGATTCCCGTCACTGTCGGAGTCGGCCGTGGGGTCGTCGTCAAAGTTGAGCACCAGCGTGGCGCCGCCGTTTTGCACGGTGAACCCGTTCGACACTCGGGTGCGCTGCACGATCAGGGACGAGGCCGCGCCCGCCTGCTGGTTGTGGGTTGATTGATTGGTCACGTTCATCACGGAGACGCCGGCAAAGCGCATGTAGGTGAGGAAACCCAAAGTAGCGAACCCCACGATGGCCGTGGCAACCATCAGCTCGATCAAACTGAAGGCCGCCCGGGTCCGGTATTGGAAGGAACGTCTGTTCATCAGCTGAGCCTGGAGTTGGCCACGGAGTGTTCGTTGATCACCGTCTGCGTCGAAATGGTGGCCGGTTTGTTTTGATAGGTATAGGTGGCCACCACCGTGACAAGGTGGCCGCTCGAAACCACCGAAACGGTGCTAGTCAGGGTTACATTGACGACTATCGTGCCCGTATCTTCACTCAGTGTGACCGGGATGACCTCCGTGATAGTATTCGTGGTTGAAAGGAATGGGGCCGTGGGTGGCGTGTAGATTTGCGAGCGGAACCACTCTTGTTTGCTTTCCACCAAGGCGAGGGCGGAATTGTAAACGCCTTGCCGGCGGGCGGTGCCATGCATGGTGCTGATGGCGGTCAAGCCGCTCACCATAAGCAAACTCATGAGAGTCAGCGCGATGGTCACCTCGACGAGAGACAGGCCGCGATCTGCGCAACGAGTTTCAAGTCCGGAAACCGGACTTGCGAATGACCAGAATAGCCGGGGTGCTCGCATGGGCCGCACTCTACAGGATGCGCCCATAATCGCCTAGAGGCGAGGGACTCTCAAAAAGGCAGGTGGTCGGCCGGACCCGAAGCTACCCAGTGGTGCCTTTGCTTCTCTGGTTATTGCCGGCGGTGCAGCGGAGGTATTTGACTATGGCCTGTGATCGTTGTTCGACGCCAAGTTTCCGGAAAGCGTGCGAGAGGTATTTTTTGACCGTGTTGCCGCTGAGCTTAAGACCGGTCGCTATTTGTTTGTTGGACTGGCCCTCCGCCAGAGAGGCTAGGACGCGCCGCTCCTGCGGAGAAAGTGAAGCCAATCCATCCAGTGGATCGGGATTGAGCTGGCGTTCCCTTATGATGTTGAGCACGCGCGGACCGATGCTCTCTGAGAAGATGGGACGCCCGGCATATCCGTCCTGGATGGCGTTTATGAGTCCATCCGGCTGGATCTCCTTGAGCAGGTAGCCATGGGCGCCCGCGATCACCGATTCGAAGATGGAGCGGTCATCATCAGACGCAGTGAGTATGATCACACAGGATTGCGGCGCAATCTGCCGGAGTTTTCGGCAAAGGGTTAAGCCGGAGCCGTCAGGCAGGTGCAGATCAAGCAGGATGACGTCGGGACGCTGCCGGCGGGCCTCTCGTTCCGCCTCCGAGGCCGTGCCCGCCTCCGCGACAATCCTGATCAGGCCGGAGGCTGCTTCGGTCCGGATGGCAGTGCGTATCCCATGACGATAAATGGGCGAATCCTCGACGAGGAGAATCGAAATGGGCGGGCTCAAGGGCTTCATTGAGACACCGGGGGCGGCAAGTCGACGCGGAGGGTGGTGCCTGATTGTCTGGATGATTCCACTGACAATCTTCCGCCTAGCAGACCGGCACGTTCATGCAGATTCGTCATGCCGCAGCCGAGGGGTGGATCGGCTTCCTTCTTCATTCCGACACCGTCATCAGATATGATCATCCGTGATCCATCCGCACTGACCTGCCAAGAAACGATGATTCGGGCTGGTCGTCCGTGGCGCAAGGCGTTGCTGACAGCTTCACGGATGAGTTGCAACAATTGCCTGCGGTGCAGTGCTGGGTAACGTCCGGCCAGCTGTTCATCGATGTCGATCTCAAGTTTGAGAGGTATTGATCCAATCAAGATCTGGCACAGACGCATCATGGCGTCGGTGAAGTTAGCGGTGAGCGGTGAGGGCTCGGTTCGGTTGACGTGGGCCCGAAGCTCGGCAATGGTATCGGCCAGATTGGATCGCGCCTGGTCGATCAATATACGCGTTGTCTGCAAGTCGCGATCGAGCATCGTGTTCGCGCTGCCCAAGGTCATGCCGATGGCGCAAATGTTTTGAATGGCGCCGTCATGCAGGTCTCGTCCTAGTTGTTCACGGTCAGCCAAAGATTTGGCCAGGAGCAGGCGGTCGTTCATCGAAGAATAAGCGATACGGCTGACGTCGCCGAACTCATCGCGGCGGCCCAGCATGCACACCAGCAGGTCAGGCTTGTTCAAGCGCAGGCTTTGTCGCAGCTGATTCAGAGGACGGATCAGCCAAAAGCTCAACAAGGCCCCGACAAGTAGAAGCGAGCATACATTGCTGAGAGCAAAAAGCACCACCTCGGAATATTCATGACCACGTTGGTCATATTGGTTTCTAGCTGATTTAAAGCCCAGTTTGGCAATAATCTTTCCGTATTGGCCTTTAAGGGGCAACCAGAACCAATCAGCATCTTGGTCGCGCGCCTGGTTAGCTTCCGCGAACGACGCAATGATGGCTTGCTCTCCATCGGCCCCCGTCAGGAAAGCAAGCATCTCCTGGTCGAGGCGTATGCCTGCGACCAGCCAGTCCTGCTGTGTCTCAACTGGGGAAGAATGGCGTATCAACTGGCCATACAGCCTATAAAGTTCGCCGCCATGCCAAGTATAGAATCCGATTTGCTCGTTATCGCCAAAGAGACGGTCCAGTTCTTTAGGATTAATCAGGGGCGAGATATCTGCAACCAAGTCGCGCTTGCGGTCATACCCGTAGATCACGGCACCGGCCGAATCCAAGATCCATACTGCGTCAATCTGATAACGGGTCATTTTCCCCCGAATATGCTTCTCGGCCCACGCTCGATCACGGCTGGTCAAAAAATCGCGCAAGCTCTCTCGAGAGAGCTGCGTTCGGACGTATTTGTAAACGGGCTTCATCGCCTCGTTGAGGCGATGCTGCAAACTGATCAATTGTTTTTGCTTATTCTGTTCTTCATATTCGCGCCGCTCCCTCTGTTGTTCATGATTAAATAGCAGCAGGAAGCCCAAGGAAGATAGTCCAAGCAGGGAGAGCAGGAATAAAATTCGGGGTTTAATGCCCATATTTCAATAGGGCCTAAATGCCTTACCGGACGTATGAGCAAGCCGCATTATTGCAGCAACTCATTATATCGTCCGCCGTGCCGTGACTGCAAACAGCCGGATTCGATGCGGTGCTCATCCACCGCATCACGCTTTCGCAAGTTGCCAGCATCCCATTGCACCAGGAACAGCGTGGCCCTCGTTAGCACAGCCCTGATTTTTCTACTGTCAGGATTACGTCCCATCCGGGACCAGTCGGGCGAGAACGCTGCGCCTCTGGTCACGCCCAACCTGATGACCAGCTGTTCAAGGGCATCAAGGTCGGCGATCCGGCGCGCTACCTCGATGTGTTCTCCCCGCTGCGCACGGAGGTGACTGGATCGGCTCTCTTCGCCGAACATCAGCTTGAGGGAGGTGCTCGACGTGGACGGCTCGGGCTTGGTCTGGTCGTAGACGACGAGGTCGGGCGCGGCAAAGGGCGACTGGAGGATGAGCGTGATGGCGAGGCGGCTCTTTTCCTTCAAGGCCACGGGGAGCCGTTGGGCAGCACGAGCGTGACGCTCGAGGCCGGCGCGGTTTCGGCCATGCCGCCGGCGGCGAGGACGTCGTTGCTCGCGATCGGCCCGGGCTCGGGGCCCTTGCCGTGGGTGACGGTCACGGTCCCGACGACCTGGATGGCGATGACACTGGCCGGCAGCCTGGTGTCGGCGGCGCCCAGCGCCGGCCGGCTAAAAGCAGGGCGGCGGCCAGCGCAAGGGGCCGGAAGCGGCGCATGGCGGCACGCTAGCGAGCGGGGATGGAATTGAAACCTGAATTTTAACCACGGAACAGACTGAAGACACGGAAGAGGGGGCGCGGACTCCGTTCCGCGCCGAGGCGGGGAGCGGAGTCACCGCCCGGCCTTCGCGGCTTCGCGTGAGACCAATCTTGCTTCGGTGCCTTGCCTGGCTTTGGTGGGGACATGACTACCCCGGTCCGATGGTTTGCTGGTGGCGCGCTCGGTCTGTTCGTCGCGGTCCGTCTCACGGCCGGGCCGTGGGAGCCGCTGTTCAACGGCAAGGATCTCACCGGCTGGAAGGAGGTCAACGGCACGGCGCCTTACACGGTGGTGGACGGGATGATTGTGAGCACGACCATCGTCGGCTCGCCCAACAGTTTTCTTGCGACGGAGAAGACCTACGGGGACTTCATCTTCGAGTGCGAGGTGAAGCAGGACGTCGGGCCGAGCAACAGCGGCATCATGTTCCGCGCGTTGAGCTCGCCCGACTACCTGAAGGGCCGGGTGAACGGCTACCAGCTGGAGATCGATCCCAGCGACCGCGCCTGGTCCGGCGGCATCTACGACGAGGCGCGCCGCGGCTGGTTTTATCCCGGCGACCTGAACCCCGCGGCGCAGCAGGCCTACGTCTACGGCCAGTGGAACAAGCTGCGCATCGAGGCCATCGGCACTTCGCTCCGCACCTGGATCAACGGCACCGCCGTGGCGCACGTGATCGACGGCCTGACTCCGGCGGGATTCCTCGCGCTGCAGGTCCACAACATCGGCAACAAGGCTGAGAACGCCGGCCGGCGCATCACCTGGCGCAACCTGCGCATCCAGACGGCGGACCTGCAGCCGTCGCCGTCGGACACTATCTTCATCCGCAACTTCGTGCCCAACACGCTGACCGGGGCCGAGCGCGTCCAGGGCTGGCGGATGCTGTGGGACGGCCGCACGCCGCAGGGCTGGCGCAGCGCCAAGGGCCAGGATTTTCCCGCGACGGGCTGGAGCATCGAGGACGGAACGCTGACCGTGCTCGGCACCAAAGGCGAAGCCAAGGGGGGCGACATCGTCACGACGGAGGAGTTGGCCGCCTTCGAGCTGCAGCTGGAGTTTCAGGTCGCGGATGGAGCCAACAGCGGCATCAAATATTTCGTCGCACCGGACGAGAATGGCGCGCCGGTCGGGTTGGAGTTTCAGTTGATCGACGACGAACAACATCCCGACGCCAAGGCGGGGGTGGACGGCAACCGCACGACAGCCTCGCTCTACGATCTGATTCCGCGCGGCGAGCTGCCTCGCGGGTTGGGGATCCCGCCGAAGGCCGGCGCCTGGCACCACGCGCGCATCGTCGTGACGCCGGCCGGCCATGTGGAGCACTGGCTCAACGGCATCAAGGTCGTGGAATTTGAGCGCGGCTCGGTCGATTTCGCCGCGCGGGTGGCCCAGAGCAAATATGCGCAGATCCCCGGTTTCGGTCAGGCGGCGAAGGGCCCGATCCGGCTGCAGAACCACGGCGATCTCGTCCGCTTCCGCAGTATCAAAATCAAAAAGCTTTGAGCGGCCGAGCTGGAAACCTGAGACTTGGAAAAGCGGATTAAGCGCGAAAAACGCCAAGGGACGCGAAGCTATAGGTGGGCGTCGGTTTCCATACCAACGCCTGTCGCCGATATGGAAATCGGCGACCACCCACAAACCGGTCAGGCGGCAAGCGCCGACCCAACATTCAGAACGCGGACCCTCTTCAGGTCTCTGCTTTAGTTCGTGATCGTCAGCAGCTCCTCGTCGGACCAGGGCTCCTCGCGGTTGCCGACGGCGGCGCGGACCTTCGCCACGCTCCCGGGCGACATGGGCGGGGCGTTGTGGCCCCAGGACTGGCGGATGTAGGTGAGAACGGAGGCGATGGAGGTGTCGTCGAGCGCGCCGCGCAACGGCGGCATGACGAGGCCTTCCTTCTCTTTTCCCTGCAGGACGATGCGGGTCAGGGCGCCTTCGCCGCCGAGAACGTATTTCGAATAGAGCAGCTGAGGCGCGAGGCCGGCCAGGCCCTCGCCGCCGGCCTGGTGGCACGCGGCGCAGATGGTGGCGAAAATGTCGCGGCCCTTCTCGAAGAGGACCTTCTGTTTCGGCGTCAGGCGGCCGGCGATCTCGGCGGACTCCTTCTCGAGGCCGGGCTTGCCGGGCCATTTCAGGAGCATGCTCAGGCGGCCGGCCTGCTTCGCCTCGGGTGTGTTGCCCTGGACGGAAAGCAGCAGGAGCGGGCGCGGTTCGACGGCGATGTTGCCGGCGACGGACTTGCCGGCGGGGGTTTTGGGCAGGAATCGCTCGAGGCCGTTGAGCACGGCGGGGCGGACCCACGCGGCGACGGGCGCGGCCGGCTCAAGCAGCGCGAGCACGCGGGTGATGCGCGCGGCATCGCCGGACTTGAAGACGGCGCTGGCGGCGAGCGTGATGGCCGGCGCGGCGTTCTCGTTGCCGGCGTCCGTCAGCAGCCGGATGAAAGCGATCTCGCGGCCCGCCAAGCCACTGACGAGGGCATCGGCGACAAAGGGTTGGCGGCCGGCGCGGGCGGCGAGGGCGGCCAAGAAAGGCAGGGCTTCCGGCGACCTGGCTTCACCGAGCGAAAGTGCGTGCTGAAGGGTCACGGCCGGTGACGAGACCTTGACGCCGATCACCTGCCGGAAGACTTCGTCATCGGACTGGGTGAGCCATTTCTCGGCGAGGCGAATCGCGGCGGCGATGACCCGCTCGTCTTTGTCGCCGAGCGCGGCGAGGACGGTGTCGCGGTCGAGCTGCTCGGTGCCGTGGAGTGTCCAGAGCCCGTGGAGGCGGGCGAGCGGCGGGCCGGAGCGCACGAGCTCGCGCAGCGGCGCGGTGGCGGCGGGGTCGCGGCGCTCGACCAGGAGGCGCTGGGCGGTGTCGCGCCACCAGCTGTTGGCGGCGCGCAGGCGGGTGACGAGCTGCGCGGTGGGCTCGGTGGCGAGGTTGAACTTCACCTTCGAGCGCGTGGCGCCCTCGGGGACGAGGCGGTAGATGCGGCCCATGCCGATGCCGTCGGCGAGGCCGCGCTCCTCGACCTGCTTGCGCAGGAAGGAGGTCATGTAGATGCGGTGCTGGATGATGCCGCGATACATGTCCACGACGTAGAGCGCGCCGTCGGGGCCGTTGGCGGTGTTGACGGGGCGGAAGCGCTCGTCGGTGGAGGTGATGAACTCGGCGCCCTCGTAGGCGTTGCGGGCGGTGACGGTGCCGCCGGCCTCGGTGAGGATCAAACGCTTCACGAGGTTGCCGGCGGGCTCGACGAAAAAGGCGTTGCCGTAGAACTCCGCGGGGAAGAGCGCGCTGCGGTAGACGAGCGGGCCGCAGGCGGCGGTGACGGCGGTGATCTTGCCCTCGGAGTTGAGGGTGCGGTAGCCGCGGTTGACGCCCGTGGTGACCCGGCCCGGCCAGATAAGAAGGTTGGCGGGGGCGAGGCGGACGTTGGCGCCCGCGGCGTTCAGGAGGAAGGGATTGCGGCGCAGGTAGGCCGTCGGCACGAGGTCGGCGCGCAGCGGGTCGCTGTTGCTGTTGTGGTAGATGCGGCCGGTGTCGTCCTGCGAAATGCCCCACTGGCCGCGCGAGACGGTGGAGCCGGACTCGAACTTCCCATTGCCGAGGTAGCGGAAGCGCTGCGTGTGGTTGGCGTTGTAGATCCAGTTGTCGAGAGCCCACATCAGGCCGTTGGCGGTGTGCTCGGGGTTGCTGGTGCCGCCGTAGTCGGAGAAGACCTCCTTCTTCTCGTCGGCCACGCTGTCGCCGTTGGTGTCGCGGGCGAACCACAGGCGCGGCGGCTCGGCCACGAGGACACCGTCGCCGACGAGGGCGAGGGCGCGCGGCATGACAAGGCCGTCGAGGAAGGGGGTGCGCTTGTCGGCGCGGCCGTCGCCGTCGGTGTCCTCGAGCACGGCGACGGTGCCGACCTTGGCGTCTTCGCCCTTGCCATCGGCGTTGGGCATGTAGCCGCGCATCTCGACGACCCAGATGCGACCGTCAGGGCCGAAGGTCATCGCGACCGGGTCACCCACGAGCGGGTCGGCGGCGGCGATCTCGACCCGGAAGCCCGGCGCGACCCTCAGGGTCTTGATGGCCTCCTCGGCGACGAGGATGGGGGCTGGCGCGACCTTGATGTGCCCGGGCAGGCCCTGCTGGGTCTCGCCGGGCTTGTCGCCGCGCTGGGCGAAGAGGGAGGCGAAGGTCAGCAGGAGGACGAGGGGCAGGCGGGCGGGCATGAGGGTAAGGTGAAAATGAGAGGGAAAGTGAAGAAGACGGACCGACGCTCAGACAAACCATTCGTCGTGCGGGTCGAAGGCGGGGACGGGGATGTTGACGAACTTGATCCGGCCGAGGATGCGGTGGCGGCAGCCGGGCTTGATGAGGATGGTGCTCATGGGTTTCACCGGGTGGAGCACGCCGTCGAGCTCCATGTGGCCCCTGCCCTCGAGGATGAGGTAGATCTCGGTGAGCTTCTTGTGGTAGTGCGTCTGCGTGTCGACCCGTGCGTCCACGAGGTGGATGGTGGCCACGGGGTTGTCGGGCGTGACGAAGGCGCGGCGCGACAGGCCGCAGGGGCAGGGCACGGGCGGGATCTCGTCAAGGGGGGCGATCGCGTAGTTCGGGGTCATGGGAGTCGGTTGATAGTTGGGCGCCGTTGCTGGCAAGGCCGCTACAAAGTCAGAAAAGAAGCCAGAAAAGGGGCCGAGGGGACGCAGCGCCTCGGGATGGTCGGGCAGCTGGAACCGGCCGCGGGCGTCGCGATGCTCGGCGGCGCGCTGGAGCCGGGCGCGGACCGCCGCGAGCAGGTCGTCGATCTCCACCGATTTCCCGAGGTAGTCGTCGGCGCCGAGGTTCATGCCGCGGCGGATGTCGGCCTGGTCGCTGCGCGCGGTGAGGAAAACAAACGGGATGCCGGCGGTGGCGGGATTCCCCTTCAGCGCGGCCAGCACCTGGTGGCCGTCCGCGCCGGGCATCGAGACATCGCACAGGATCAGGTCGGGCCGGAGTTCGATGGCCCGCGCGATGCCCGTGCGGCCGTCCGCCGCCTCGTGCGTCTGGAAGCCCTCGAGCCGGAGGATGTCCCGGAGGTTCTCCCGCATGCCCGCGTCGTCCTCGATGATCAGGATGGCGGTCATTCTTTTCCGGGGTTGAGAGGGAGGTTGGCGGTGAGGCGCGTGCCGGTCTCCGGACCGCTCGTGCAATCCAGCCGCCCCCCGAGCAGGTCGAGGCAGCGGCGCACGATGACCAGGCCGAGGCCGGTGCCGTGGACGTTGCCGGTGTTCCGGCCGCGCCAGAACGGTTCGCCGAGCCGGGCCTGCTCGTCGGCCGGGATGCCGATGCCGCGGTCGCTGACGGCGAGGAAGTAGCGGTCTGGCCCGGCCGCCCCGATGCTGAGCTCGACCGGTGACGTCGCGCCGGAATATTTGAGCGCGTTGGAAAGCAGGTTGCCGAGCACATGGCGCAGCAGAGAGGCGTCGGTCGTCACCCCGGCCGGTGCCCCGGGCGTGGTCACAAACCGGATGCGCCCTCCGGCCCCGTCGGCGGCCGCGGGTTCGGCGGCGCGCATCTCCGCGAGGCAGAACGCCGCGAGGTCGACCGGCTCCAGGTGCAGCTCGATCCGGCCGCCTTCGCTGCGGCTGTAGAACAGCGTGTCCTCGACCACGGCCGAGAGCCGGCGGCAGCTCGCCTCGATCTTGGCGAGATGCTGCGCACGCGCCGCGGCGTCGAGGCGTTCGCCGTAACGGGCGAGGATCTGGGTCGACGAAAGCACGAGGCCGAGCGTGTTGCGGAATTCGTGCGAGATCATCCCGAGGAAATTGACCTTGAGACGGCCGGCCTCGCGTTCGCGCTCGAGGGAGGCGGCGAGCGGCCGCAGCACATGCGCGCGAAGCAGCCACGCAAAGCCGGCGGCGCCGGCGGTGCCGAGGAGCAGGACACCCGCGATGTTCCACCAGGTGGAGCGCGTAATCTGCTGTTGCAGCGCGCGGGTCGGAAGCTCGATCAGCAGGCCGCCGCGGGCGAGCGGATGGGTGGCCGGCAGGTTGGCATTCAGCCGGCAGGCATACACGAAGCGGCCGCGGGCGGGCAGGCGGCGGGAAAATTCCCCGTGCCGGTCACCTGACAGCACGATGACCGCGTCCGGGTCGAAACCGCCGGCCGCCAGCTGGTCCACCATGACGCCCTGCATCTGGGGCCGGCTCACGCTTATCAGGCGCGGCGGCCGGCCGCCGCTGATGCCGACCAGCTCGACGTCGCCGCCCGCGACGAAGGTGCGGACGAGCCGGGACAGGGACTCGCGCGAGTCGGTGGACTCGGCGGCAAACTGCAGCGCCCGGGCGATGGTGCGGGCCCGCTCCACCAGCTGGGTGTCAAGCTGGTGGTTCATCTGCCGCCAGCCGGCAAACAGCGTCAGCGCCGCCAGCGCGGCGCCGAGCAGGATGAGCGGCACGAGCAGCTGCCGGGCGAGCGGTTGGGGGCGGACGGTGACCATCGCAGCCCCAACCTACGCGGCGCGCTCGCCCCGACGCAACGCGGGACTCCCCGTCTTCTCCCATCGGAGAAGACGGGGAGTCATCTCCAACCCTGCGTGTCATCCTATGCGCCGTGAAGTCTGGCACGACTGCGTTACGTTTTTCGCACCACACCCCGGCGGAGCGCCACCCCTCTCCGGAGGGGACCCAATCCGTGGCATTCGTTGTCTTGCTCCCCTCTGGAGCCGGAACGATGCAATGGAAACGATCCCTGTTCTGTGGGACGACCGCCAAAGGTGGAACGCGGCCTCCGGACGCATGGCGGGATTTGCGCACGAAAAACCGGTCCGGAGTGCCCGGTTCCACCTGTTGCTACTGGCTGAATCCCTCGGCCAAGCACCGGCTGATGCGCGTCGAGACCCTGCTGCAAAAGCCGCTCATCGTGACGGCCGCGCCGTCGGAGCCGGTGCGCTGCCCGCACTGCGAGCGCTTCAGCCTCGTGCGCGTCGGCTCGGTGCCCGCGGCCCGCCCCGCTGCACCCGATGAAAACAAACCCCCGCATGATCCCCTCTCCCTTGCGATTCCGCCCCAGCGGAACCGCCGGCGGGAGCTTGGCGCGCCGGCGGGGAAACCTGCGCCGCCACTCCGGTGGCGGGCGAAAACCCCGCCACCCGCGCGGCAAAATGACCGCCCGCCTCCGCCCCGTTCCTCACCGGCGGGCCTTGCCCGCTCCGTTCGCCGCCCCCGCCCTCACCCCGCGCCCAATACAAGGCGCATAAGCGCTCATACACCCCAGTCCTCGCCCGATCCGGGCTTGTTCAACCCGGGTCCCGCTGCGCGCTGCGGCGCAGCAGAACCCTCAGAGATCGGTTCCTTTGATTCAAGTGGAGAGGTCACGCTGCAATCTCCGGAACCTGTCAGTGAATGCTGCATCATCCGGGAAAACACCTTCAAGGTCGGGCCAAATGCACTGCATAACAGGAAAATCTTGATGGGCTGTTCCGTAAAACCAGCGGGCAAAGCCAAGATACTCTCGGTAGTGGCCTTTGGCGACATAGCGAAAGATGACATCAGAGCGATCTACAAACTTCGGGTAGCGTCGATTAGGGACCAAATCGCCACCTTCCATCAGATACTCACCTATGGAATTCAATACACGCGTGGACGCATCAGGCGGAACGCCCATGAGGAGAATCTCCGGTTTCTTTGTGCGCGCATATGGACGCGGTTGTGGATCATCGTGCGCACGCAGGCCAGGAAGAGCCGCTGGCGGATGGCGTGCTCGCGGGAGCGATTGGCCGGATCAGGCGCATGCACCGTGGCGAGCAGGTTGCCCCGCAGAAGCGTGGCGAGGGCGCGGGCATCGAGCTTGTCGGTCTTGATCTGCGCGTCCGCGATGAGGTGCGTCTTGAACGGGTGCGCCAGCACCACGTCCTCGACACGGCCGATCTCCCCGGGTTCGTCGTAGAGCCAACCCCAGTTCCAGCACGCCTCGACGACGCGGCTGGGCTCGGGCAAGCGGGCGAAGTAGCCCGCGAAGGCGGCCGGCTCGTTATCATTGATACGGGCCTCGCTGACACGAGTGCCGGTGGCGTCTTGGGTGGACACCACGGAGTATTTTTTATGGTAGCATGGATAATTCCGCGGCTCGCGCCGCAAAACCGGGCAAATAATGCACGCCTTTAGCCAAACTCTGCGGCGTATCGGTCTTCGCTTTTCGCTACTGTGTTCCCACCCCCACTAAACTGTCACGCTGCCTCAATCTCATCGTTTCAGCCCCGTCAGTCGACCTCGTTACACCTTACCTATATGCACCACCTGCCCCACTGGACTAAAAACACCGTGATCTTCGGAGGAATCTCCGTCTGGGGACTCCTCCTGGTCGGTTGCGTCTTAACCGACCGCACCGTCGTGGTCCCGCCACAGGTGTCCGGCGCCACCTTTGTCGGCTCCAAGCAGTGCAGCGAATGTCACGAAGGAGTGACCGGACAGTTTCATGACACGACCCACTCCCATCTGATCGCCAGCGGCGCGAAGGGGCAGGAACTGGGCTGTGAATCATGCCACGGCCCGGCGTCCCGGCACGTCAAATCAGGTGGCGAGGACGGCACCATCATCAACAACGCGACCATGTGCGCCAGTTGCCACCAGGATGTCCAGTCGCGGTTCAACATGGCCTCGCACCATCCCTTGGGCGAAGGCATCGTCGGTTGCACGAGTTGCCACGACGCGCATGGCAGCAAGCAGGCCACGCTGACCAGCACCAATACCCTGTGCACCTCCTGCCACCAGGAAGTCCGCGGGCCTCACGTCTTCGAGCACGCGCCCTCGGCGGAAAACTGCACCACCTGCCACAATCCGCATGGCTCGCCGGTCAAAAAGATGCTGAACACCAGTGAGCCGATGCTGTGCCTGCAATGTCACAGCCTGCCGAACAACCGGCACGGCCAGACGGCCGCCAACGCCAACGGCACACCCATCAGCGCCGCGGCGCTCCGCCAGTGCAGCAGTTGCCACAGCGCCATCCACGGCAGCAGCCAGGACGAACATCTGCGCTATTAACCCCCGCTTCAAAAACCGCACATGAAAACCAAGATTTACCTCACGTTCGCGCTCGTTTGCAGCGGCCTGACCCTCAACGCCGCCGACCCCGCCACTCCGGCCGCCAGGCTTACCGGTGAAATCACCCCGAAGCTCTATTTCTTCGATTATTTCGACGGCGTCGGCGCCGACCGGACGAGCTTCCTTGAGCGTTACCGCGCGCAGCGGGGCATCGGCCAGGACAGCCGCTCCGGTTTCTACCTCGATCTGGATCTGAAGCTGAAATACCAGATCAACGATGACCAGGCCCTGACGGTCAAACGCTGGGGCGAAGGCCAGTATCGCCACGGCGGCCACGTCCAATGGGACAGCGAGCAACTGCGCTGGTCCGCCGACTACAGCTTTTTCCGCCGGTCCACGGGCGGTCTCGACTATCTCTTCTCCCCCAACCAGGTGCCGGGCGGCACGGATCCGTCCTACTTCTACCCGGCGCAGACCAACACCAGTTCCGGCTATGTGGCGAAGTTCAATGATGACGCGGGCCGCTTCCTCTACCACGTCAACCGCCTGGCCTATGGCTTGGGTTTCACCATCAAACCCGGCGTGCTGGGCGAAAAGACCACTCTGTCCGTCAACTACACCGGTTACCTGCGTTACGGCCAGCGCCTCCAAACCTATGCACTGGGCGGCTCGGATGCGCAAAGCACGGTCGCGGGTGACCGCAGCTTTGTGCTGCAACGGTGGCGGGGATTTTCCCGCAACGTCGATGAAAACATGAACCGGCTCGACTGGACCATCGCGGCTTCCCCGAAGGATCTGTTCAATTTCACCTACCAGGGGGCCTGGGAAAAATACGACAATCGCGCCCGGGACTACTCCCATGCCGACATCCCGCTGGCCGCACCGTATTTCTACAATCTGACCGCCGATAAAACCCGGCCGCTTGGCTTCATCCCGGATTCCACCCTGACCACCCACCAGCTCCGGGTGAACAAGGCGCTCGGCGTAGTGAACGTGGCTGCGGGCTACGGGCTCTCCAGTCTGCAGCAAGATTCTTTCTCCCAGCCGCAGGTGACCCTTGGATATACCAAGGGCGAGATTAACACCGAGAATGCCTTCCTCGATCTCAACGCCACCCTCTCGCCTGCGATCGGGATACAGGGATTTTTGAAATATGGCCTGCGCGAGAATGACTCAAGTTTCCCGGTGACCAACCTCATTGATACGGTCACCGCCGAAAAACTCGGCGTGCGGCTCAACCGCCTCGAGTCGGTCCGTTATGGCCTGGGCCTCACCCTGCGGCCCGCCGGACTGGGTTCAACCTTCGCCCTCGGGTGGAGAGCGGAGGACAAGAGCCGGGATCTTACATTCCACAACACCGGCATCATCCAGTCCGTATCCCTTTACCGGAATGATACGGCCAACGACGAGGTTTATGCCAAATGGAGTTCGCACAACATGAAGGGTGTCACTTTCCACGTGACCTCCACCTATGCAACGGCGGACAAGACCGGCTTGGTCACCGAACCCGGCCAAGCCTTTGGCCTGAAGGCGGTGGCCAATTACACGGCCCCGAGCGGCCTGGTGGTGAGCGGCTATTACAGCCTTAAAGACACTCAGAACGACAACCATGCCTTCACCGACAAAGCGGTCACCAGTCCGGCCGTCTCCACGCAGGATATCAGCCGCACCGTGCAATCGGCCGGCACATCCTTCAGCTATCAACCGGCCAAACAGGCCAACATCTACGCCAGCCTCGATTGGATGAGCATGGATGCGAGTGTGCTGTTCTTTGAGAGCAGCCGCCGGCGCTTTGAAAGCACCACCACGTTCGGCCTCCGGGACCTGCAGGGTTCGGTGGTGGATAACTACCTGTTCTCCGTCGGCGGCGATTATCAGGCCAGTGACCGTTTGAAGTGGAGCGGTTCCTACACCCTGACGTCCGTAAAGGGTCATCTGGCGAACAACACCGTCGCCGCCCAATTGACGGCCATCGACGACACCCTCGACAGCCTGCTGCACACCGCCGTCATCGAAGCGGCCTACGACCTGACCAAAACCAAGAAGCTGCGGGTGAGCTACCGCTACGATCAATACGAGGATTCAGCTTATCCGCTGCTCTCCGGCGGGACCCACTCCGTGATGGTCGGACTGACCTTCATGCTCTGAAAATGGGCCACCGGGGTGCTTCACCGGCACTCGCAAGATCAAGCCCCACACGACACCGCGGGGTCATTGTCATACCGACGGTCTGCAATATCTGCATAGTCCCTGACAAGGGGCGCAAGGCGGCCGGCCGGCTGGTTATACGGGGGACACGAATCTGCCCGTGCCCTCCGCCCCGCCCCTCACTGCCGCCGCGTCGCACAGCCTGTGGCTGCGCCGCACTGAGAATGAGGGCATGTGATTTCCGCACTTGGCACAATACACGCCGCGCGCCGGAATCTCGCCACGTTCGAACTGCCGGACCTCTTCATTCGTATAAGGCAATAACGCGCTATTCCCCTGTCTGTCATCGCGAGGTGCGCGAAGCGCGCGCCGGGGCGATCCATCTGGATTGCTTCGTCGCTGCGCTTCTTGCAATGACACCCTCGAATACGAAACCGCCAAGTTAGCGCTTATGGGGGCGCCGGGGCCGGCGGCGCCCCATACATGGATAGGATCTGGCGAAGGCGCTGACCGATGCCCTCGGCGAGACGTATCAGGTCCCCCGCCTCGCTCTCCGGCAGGCGCGCCTGGCAATGGCGGCGCCAGAGACTGAGCCACGCCTCAAAATGACGTTCCTCCAAGCCGAGGTGAAAATGCTTGAACGGCATCGGGCCATTGTAGTTTGCCGGTCCGCCAGTGAGCCCGGACCAGAAGTCGGCGATTTTCTCCAGATGCGCAGGCCAGTCCGTGATGTGGGCGGCGAAGATCGGCCCGATCTCCTGGTGCTGGCGCACGTCCGCGTAGAAGTGGCGCAGAAGATCGGCCAGCACTGGGCGGCCGCCCATGCGGTGGTATAGTGAGTTGGGCAGGTCGGTCATAAATGGGGGGATGGCGTTCGCTCGAGGGTCGCTACGATATCGGCCTCGCGGATTCGGACGAGCGTGAGCCCAGCGGGTCGTTGCATAAGCGTGTCACACCAAGTGTGGCCCTCGTAGCCATAGCGAATCTGGACGCCGAGCAACAGACCGGCGGCGAGGCGGGTGCGGGCCTGTTCGAGGGTGAGCGAGCCGGGGCCGGTGTGGGCGCTGCGCACGTATTTTGGAATCACGGCGTGGATCTGCGTGCAGGCGGCCAGATCGCGGAAGAGCGCGTCGGTGGTGGCGATGTCGAGCACCGTCTGTTGCAGGGCCGGCAAGCGCAGGGGCGCAGGGGAAGACGTGGCGGTGGCGTCCGGCCGATCGGTGGGAGGGGCGGAAGCCTCCGGAGGATTGCGCTTCATGGTGGGGGTGGGTTGACGGATGGCGTCCGCCGGACGAAGCCAGCGGGCCAGAAAATCGCGGCGACTGAGGGCTTCGGACATGGGCTGCTAGGTCTCACTTTTCCTGGCGAGGAGCTGGAGTGGCAGCGTCTCGCGCGTGGCATCGAGCGCGTGGCATTGCAGGCAGTTCTGCCGCTGCGGATGGGTGGTCCTGACCAGGCTGGAGCCGCCGGGACCGTGGCAGGAGACGCAGTTCTGCCGCATCGCGGTGGGATGCGGGATGGTCGGGGGTGCGCTCGGGTAGGCGCGCGTGCCACCAACCGGTGGCGGAAGGCCCGAGAATGCATTGCCCAGAGAAGGAGTGGCCAACGGCAGGACAGTGCGGTTGAACTCGCCGCCTGGTCCGTGAGCGGGCGCGTGACACTGGATGCAGTGGGTATACGCCGCATGGCTCATCTGCGGCACGTCGACCATGCCGATGCGGGTCGGCTGGCCGTGGCAGGCGAGGCAGGAGGTGGATTGGTGCTGATCGATCGGATGCGGCACGGTGGGCGGTGCGCCGTTGAACGCCCGGCGTGACAGACGACGGGCGGACAGTGCGGCGACTTCCTCCGGCGCGAGCCGGGGCGAATCGGCGGTAAATGCCGGTGGCCGCCGCAGCGAGGCGAGCTGGCTGCGCCAGCCGTGGTTCGGCTGGCGGGTGCGGCCGGCGATTTCCGTATAACTGGGTGCCACCGGGGCCGCTTGGCCGACTTGAAGGAGGGCCGCCGGGGCCGTCGTGACGAGGATCGCTTGCGTCTCCTCACGGAGGCGCGCGGCGGTTTGGTCCGTCTGCAACAATCCCATGAAAAAACCGCTGAGGCCGGCGGTGAACGCGGCGATGGCCGCGACCACGGCGAGCTTGCGGCCCACCCCAGGCCTGTGGGGCAAGATGGGCGGCGGTGCGCTCATGCCAGGACCGGCCGAGGTTCGGCCACGCCCGCGACTGGCCGACCGGGTCCGGTCCGACGCAGGATGCGCACAGCGCATTTCTTGTAGTCGGGTTCCTTGGAGATCGGGCAGTAGTCGCCGAGCGTAATCTTGTTGATGAGGAAATTCTGATCGAAGAACGGCACGAAGACGGAGCCCTGCGGCGGCTGGCTGCGACCGTTGAGCCAGACGGGAAGTTCGAGGCGGCCACGCCGGGTTTCGAGGACGGCCATGTCCCCGGTCGCCAGGCCGAGGGCGGCGGCGTCCGCCGGATGGAGCTCGACGTAAGCGTTGGGCATGGAGCCGCGCAGTTGCGGCACGCGCATCGTCATGGTGCCGGAATGCCAGTGCTCGATCACGCGTCCGGTGCAGAGCCAGAACGGATAATCGGGGTCCGGCTCCTCGGTGGTGGGTTCATAGGGATTGAACCAGATGAGCGCCCGGTCGTCCTTGGTGACGGAATGGTAGAATTGGATTCCCGCGTCTTTCTTTACGAAGGGATCGCTGAACTCCATGAAGCGGAAACGGGTTTCTTTGAATGAACCGTCCGCCTGCTCCACCACGGGCCACCGCAAGCCACGGGTCTTCACCAGCTCGTCATACGGGGCGACATGCTTGTGCTTGTGGAAGGTGAAGCGGCGATACTCGTCGAACAGGGAACGATCGGTGTTGATGTCGTAGTAGTGGGTGAAATCCCAAGCCGGGACCTCCCGGCCGGCGGCGTCGTGAAAGGAGAAGAGGAAATCGCCCGCCTGGTCTTTCATGCCGGGGTGCCCCAGCTCGAAAAGGCGGCGGGCGAGCGCGATCGTCATCCAGGCATCGGGACGCGCCTGGCCGGGCGGCTCGACCTGCTTGAACCACTGCTGGGTGCGCCGCTCGGAGTTGCCGTAGACGCCGTTCTTCTCGACCCAGAGAGCTGCCGGCAGCACGAGATCCGCGAGGTCGGTGGTGGCCGTGGGATAGACGTCGGAGACAATGAGAAATTTGTCCGCCAGGCCGGCCTTGCCGGTGAAGGTGCGGGCGAGATCCGGCAGGGTTTGCCCGGGATTCGTGACTTGGACGAAAATGGTGTGAATGTCGCCGCCCTGCGCGGTGGGCGTGCAGAACTTCTCCCACAGTTGCACCGTGTGGTAGCCGGGCTCCGGATTGATGCGGCCGGCGGGCACATGCCAGAGTTCCTCGCTCTCGGCGCGGTGTTCGGGATTGGTGACCAGAAGGCCCCCGGGGAGACCATTGCAAAGCGTGCCGACTTCGCGCGCCGTGCCACAGGCGGAAGGCTGGCCGGTCAACGAAGTGGGCGCGTCGCCGGGCCGCCCCCAATGCCCGGAAAGCAGATGAACGCCATGCACGAGTCGGTTGATGGCGGTGCCGCGGGTGTGCTGGTTCATGCCCATGCACCAGAGACTCGTGATGCGCAGATCGTGCCGACCGAAGAGGTCGCCAAGGAGCCGGATTTTCTCCTCAGGCACACCCGAGAGCTTGGCCACGTAGGCGGGAGTATAGGCGGCCACCGCCTCGCGGTAGGCCTCGAAGCTCATCGGCTGGCCGTTGAGCGAAACGGGCGCGGTATCCGTGCGAAAGTGGCAGTGTTTCCCGACGAATTCCCGGTTCCAGGTGCCGTTGGCGAGGAGCAGGTGGGCGATGCCGTTGGCGATCGCCAGGTCGGTCTGCGGGCGGAACTCCAGGTAGTGGTCGGCGTAGGCGGTGGAGCGGGTGCGGCGCGTGCTGATGTCGATGATGGCGACCTTCTCGCCCCGCGCACGACGATCCACGATGCGGGAGAAAAGCACCGGATGCATCTCGGCGGGGTTGTTGCCCCACAGGACGATCACGTCGGCGGCATCGAGATCGTCGTAGCAGCCGGCGGGCTCGTCCACGCCGTAAACCGACAGATACCCGGTGACGGCGGAGGCCATGCAGAGACGCGCGTTCGGCTCGATATGGTTGTTGCCCAGGCCGGCCTTCATGAACTTCTGGGCCGCGTAGCCCTCGGGGATCGTCCATTGGCCGCTGCCGTAGAAGCCGAACCCGGCGGGGTTGGCCATGATCCGGCGCGCCATGATGTCGATGGCCTCCTCCCAGGTGATGGGCTCCAGCTTGCCGTTGCGGCGCAGTTGGGGCACGGTGAGACGGTCCTTCCCGTAGAGGATGCCGCCGACGTGGTAGCCCTTCATGCAGAGCAGGCCTTTGTTCACCTCGGCCTGAGGGTCGCCTTGGATGGCGACGACCCGACCGTCCTTCACGCCCACGCGCACATGGCAGCCGGTGCCACAGAACCGGCACGGGGCCTTGTCCCAGCGCACACCATCGGCGGTGACGGTAGCGGTGGGCGCGGTGGCGTAGGCAGGCAGGCCTTCGGGGACGGTGGCGCCAAGGCGGCGGGCAACGACCGCCGAAGCGGCGGCAAGGGCGGTGGCACGGAGAAAATCACGGCGCTGCATGGGAGATGGATTCAGAGTGGGGCGAAGCGTCACGCCCGAGGGCCGGGCGCGGTGAGTTCGACAAACACGACCTCGACGAACTCGATGCCGGGGATGGCCTCGAACCCACGAAATACATCGTAGGGATCGGCGGCCGTGAGAGCGGCGGGCAGCCAGCTGCCGGCCAGCTCCCCCAATTCCAGATCGGACCGTAAGTGCAGGGCGGCGAGGGCTCGCTCCCGCAGTGCTGGGTCTGCGGCGAGGGTGAAAATCAGCGAACTCAAGCCGGGCTCCGGGGCTTCCATGCCCAACACGATGGGGTGGTGGGCGAGTTATAACAAGAATTAAAGACTATGTTATCTTGATTCGCCGGTCCCGGCCTGTCTGGCTGGGACCCGGGATGACGCCGCGAGCCACCATCATCATTTTCAGCCTTGGCCTTGGGTTGGCTGCGCTGGTCGGCCAGTGGCTCCTGGGGAGCCCCCCCCTGGTGTCAGCGCAACCCCAGTCGTCTTCCCCTGAAAGAGATCAGGACCAGCGGCACGAAAAAGCGCCAAGCCTCGACCAAGGGGCTGTGTCCCCGCACCGACCGGAGGGATTTCTGCCCGAGATTGCGGTCGGCCTGCTGGACTACCACGGCAACCCGGTGGGCGTATCCTGCATGACGTGCCATGCCACACGCGCGCCCGATCGAGACCGGGGTTTGGCCGGAACGGTGCCGACGGAGTTTCACCAAGGGTTGGTCTACGCGCACGCGAACCAGAGCTGTCTGAGCTGCCACCATGCCGGGGACTACGATTCGTTGCGACTCGCTGACGGCCGGAAGCTGGCCTTCGGGCGGGCGCAGAACCTCTGCGCGCAATGCCACGGACCGCAGACTCGCGACTACCTGCACGGCTCGCACGGCGGCATGAAGGGTTACTGGGACCGGACAAGGGGAGACCGCACACGCAACACCTGCACCGACTGCCATGACCCCCATGCTCCGGCGTATCCGGTGTGGGCGCCGGTGTTCCCACCGCGGGATGCGGCGGCGCGGCAGCAAGCGGAACGCGAGGCCCGGCACCCGACGGCCCATCAATCCCTTTATCCCCATGAGTGAAACCCCCGAAACGAGAGCGCCCGCCACAGGCGGCATGGATCGCCGCACGGCCTTGAAGGCGCTCGGGGCCACGCTTGGCGCAGCGGCATTCGCCCAGGCGATCGCACCGTTGACCGAATGGGTGGAGCACATGACTTTGGACGAATACCTGCGGAAGCACTACAAGGAGCTTTCGCCCGTCGATCTGGCGGTCGTGATGGCGCGGCTGGAGGAAAAAACGAAGGCGGAAACCGGGGTGGATGTTCATATCGGCGACTACCGGCCTCAGTCCGGCGTGAAGTTCGGCTATGCCCTGAACCTGTCCATCTGCGTCGGCTGCCGCCGCTGTGCGCATGCCTGCCACGTGGAGAACAACCATGACCGGCCGTCGGGTAACAGCTACATTCGCGTCTTGGAAATGCAGAAGGGCTCGCTCGATCTGGCCAGGGGGCGCGTCAATTACGACCACCCGGTCCCCCATCCCGACAAGTTTTACCTGCCCGTTCAGTGTCAGCAGTGCGACAAGCCTCCGTGCGTCTCCGTCTGTCCGGTTGAGGCCACGTGGAAGGAGGCGGATGGCATCGTGGTCGTGGACTACAATTGGTGCATCGGCTGCCGCTATTGCGAGGCCGCCTGCCCCTACCACGCGCGGCGGTTCAACTGGACGAAGCCGCAGGTCCCGGCGGCGGAGATCAATCCCGAGCAAGGTTATCTCTCCAATCGCCTGCGGCCGCAGGGCGTGATCGAGAAATGCACCTTCTGCCTGCACCGCTCCCGCCAGGGAAAACTCCCGGCCTGCCTGGAAGCCTGTCCGACGGGTGCGCGGGTGTTTGGCAATCTGCTTGATCCCGAATCCGAGATCCGCTGGGTGCTGAAAAACAAGCGCGTGTTCGTGCTCAAGGAAGACGTGGGCACCCAGCCCAGCTTTTTCTATTTCTTCGATGAATAAGTCCGAGTTCAGCGAACAGGTGACCAGCTACCGTCGTTTTCTCTGGAAGGCGGGACGCGACGCGACCAACGGCTCGGCGTGGTTCTATGCGTGGATGATCCTGCTCACCTCGCTTGCCCTCGTCGGCCTGCATGCGTGGGCGGTGCAGATGCGCGACGGGCTCGGCGTCACGGGCATGAGCGACCACGTCTCGTGGGGCCTCTATATTGCCAACTTCACCTTCATGGTCGGGTTGGCGGCGGGTGGCGTGATGATGGTCATCCCCGCTTACCTCTACCACGATGACGAAATGCACGACCTCACCATCGTCGGGGAACTGCTGGCGGTGGCGGCCATCGTGATGAGCATCTGTTTCGTGGTGGTGGACATGGGGAGACCGGAGCGCTTCTGGCACATGTTCCCGATGGTCGGCCGCTTCAACTGGCCGATGTCGATGCTCACGTGGGATGTGATCGTGCTCAACGGCTACCTTGCGCTCAACCTGCATATCTGCGGCTATCTCCTCTACATGCGTTTCCGCGGGGAGCGGCCCAATCCCAAATGGTATGTGCCGTTCGTTTATCTCTCCATATTCTGGGCGATCTCGATCCACACCGTGACCGCGTTTCTCTATTCAGGCTTGGGGGGACGTCCGCTCTGGAACACTGCGCTGCTCGCACCGCGGTTTCTCGTCACGGCCTTCATCGCCGGGCCGGCGTTCATCATCGTCCTGCTTTTCCTCCTGCGCCGCCTCGGTCGCGTGCCGGTGGCGATCCGTCCGGTGCAGGTGCTGGTCAACATCGTGCGGGTGACGTTGCTGATCAATCTGCTGATGGTTGTCTCGGAACTGTTCACGGAACTTTATTCCGGCGGCAGCCATACGGCGTCCGGGCATTATCTGTTTTTCGGCCTGCATGGCGCCCATGCCCTGGTGCCTTGGATCTGGTCGGCGGTCGCGATGGGCGTGGTCGCAGCGGTGATGTTTCTGCGCCCGGGGGCGGTTGAGCGGCCGGTCTGGCTGAGCGTGGCCTGTGCGCTGGCTTTTACCGGCATCTGGATCGAGAAAGGCATGGGCTTGATTGTGCCGGCGTTCATTCCTTCGACCCTGCATGAAATCGTGGAGTATTTCCCCAGCCTCGTGGAGTGGCAGATCACGGCTGGCATCTGGGCGTGGGGCCTGCTTATTCTGACGGTCATGCTGAAAATCGCCCTGCCTGTTTTACGCCAGCCACATCCGGAGCCGGGCGTTTCGCCTTCGCGCGCGTCCACCGGGTCGACGACTGATCGCGAACCCCGGCATTCGATTGCTGCCCCCTTATGATCCGATTCGGCAAGACGGCGCAGACCGCCATTTCCGCGCTCAGCCTGCTGGCGGAGATTTATGATGAAGGGAAAACCAAGCTCAGTTCGGCCGACATCGCCGAGCGGCGGGGCTTGCCTCAGCCCGTGGTGGCGAAAGTGCTGACCATCGTGTCGTCACTCGGACTGGTGGATGGCACCCGCGGGCCGGGTGGCGGTTATTGGCTGAAGCGTCCGCCGGGGAAGATCACGCTGCTCGAAATCGTGGAGGAGTTCGAGCGACAGGACACCGCCATCATGTGCCCCTTCGGACCGAACTGGTGCGGGCATGGAGAATCCTGCCCGATGCATGACACCCTGGTCCAGATGGACGAGCAGTGGACGAGTTATCTTCGCACCACGACGCTGGGTATTTTCAAGGCCAATGGCGGTGCCGCCAGACGAAAGAATTGCGGTTGAGGGTGGAGGACACCCGGCTGTCATTTCAACGGCCGGCGACGCGAATGGCGCAGTCTCAAATTTCCGCATCGCCCGGCACCCGTGTTTGCGTGGGTTGAAGCGGCGCGCCGATGCCGGTATTCTGCCCCCCCATTTTCCTGCCGGCCGCAGGCCGGTGCTCCGCCCCGGGTTCCCCTTCCTTCACCCCATCGTGTCCATGAAGCTCCGTCTCCTGATCTGCTCCACCCTGCTGGCCCCCCTTTTTTGCGCCGCCGCCCCGGCGGAGGTGAAATGGCACCCCGGCCACTACGTTTATGTCGCGCACAGCGCGGTGACCCCGGAAGTGCTGACCCTGCCCCACTTCCGCGGCGTGCAGAAAATCTATAGCTGGCGGGAGTTCGAGCCGGAGAAGGGGCGCTATGATTTCTCCAAGTTGCGCGTGGACTTGGATCTCGCGCGGAAGCATGGCCGGCAGCTGGTCATGCAGCTCACCCACAAGTCCTTCGCGAAAGACGAGCGCAGCGTGCCCGACTATATCCAGGGGCCCGGGTATGGCGGGGGCGTGTATGTCACGGTCCATGGCGCCTTCAATCCCGTGCTCTGGAATGAAAACGTCGCCGCGCGTTTCGACGCCCTGATCCGGGCCCTCGGCCGCGAGTTCGATCGCGACCCGAACCTGGAGGCGGTGAACCTGCCGGAAACCGCGCCCAACGCCTACCTCGACCGGTCGCCGCAGGCCGGCATCCAAGCCTATACGGATCGGGTCTATTTCGAGGCGCTCAAGCGGTTCATGACCACGCTGCGCCACGCCTTTCCCCACACGGTGGTCATCCAATACACCAATTTTCCCCAGAGCCTGCTCGACGAATTGACCGACTACGAAAAGGAAATTGGTGTCGGCATGGGCGGTCCCGACGTCTACCCGGGCGTGTCTCCCTCGCTCAAGGATCCCAAGAAGGGGGCCTACCGGCTGTATGCCAAGCTGGCCGGCACCGTGCCGCTGGGAGCGGCGGTGCAAGCGACGAATTACCGCGAGGCGGACAAGAAACGCTGGCACCTGCGCCGGGGCGACAAGACGCTGGACGGCAAGCCCATCTTGATCACGCCGCAGGACGAGATGCTCTTCCCGGTCAGCGCGCACCTCAAGCTGGCGCGCGACACCCTGAAGCTCAACTACCTGTTCTGGGCGACCAATCCCTCCGATGGGTTTGAGGCCGTGAAGGCATTCCTGGCCGGGCCGGCCGTCGCGGGCGACCCGGCGGGCGGGCTGCATGCCGAGCTCCCACCCAAGGCTTTCCTGCGCTGATCGCCCCGCGTGGCGTGGCCGGCGCAGCCGCTTGCCGCCGTGATTGTCCCCACCCGCCACCCCGCACCGCCAGCAACCCGGCTTCCAACTGCCTGTGACCTGCATCGGTTTCCGCATTCTTTTCTCATCACCCATCATGAAACTCCGCCTCCTGTTCTGCTCCATCCTGCTGGTTCCTGTCTTCGCCGCCGCCGCCCCCACAGCGGTGAAATGGCATCCCGGCCACTACGTTTTCATCGCGCACAACGCGCTGACCCCGGAGGTGCTGGCGCTGCCGCATTTCCGCGGCGTGCAGAAAATCTATACCTGGCGGGAGTTCGAGCCGGAAAAGGGGCGCTATGATTTCTCCACTCTGAGAGCCGATCTCGCCCTGGCTAAGAAGCACGACCGGCAATTGGTCGCGCAGTTTACGTTCATTGCTTTCACCAAGGGCTCCCGCAGTATCCCCGACTATATCCGGGGGCCGGAGTTCGGCGGCGGCGTCTATACCACCGTAAAAGGTGCCTTCAATCCGATCATCTGGAACCGCCAGGTGGCCGAGCGCCTGGACGCACTGTTGGTCGCGTTTGGTCGCGAATTCGACCGCGATCCGAATCTGGAGGCCGTGAACCTGCCGGAGACATCAACGAGCGCCTACCTCGACCGGACGCCGCAGGAGGGCGTCGAGGCTTACACCGACGCGGTCTATTTCGAGGCGCTCAAGCGATGCATGACCACTTTGCGCCATGCGTTTCCGGATACCGTCGTCATCCAATACACCAATTTCCCGACAAAACTGCTGCCGCAGTTGACCGATTACGAGAAGGAGATCGGCGTCGGCATGGGTGGACCGGATGTCTATCCGCGACCAGATGCGGTCAACGATCCCGAAAAGGGGGTTTATCGTCTCTACGCCAAACTCGCCGGCACGGTGCCGATGGGCGCAGCGGTGCAACAATCGAACTATGCCGTCGCCTATAAGAAGCGCAGCGCCTTGAAGCGCGGCCAGACCATGATGAAAGGCGCGCCGATCGTGATCACGCCCGAGGATGAAGTCCCCATCCCCGTCCGTGAGCACCTGCAACTCGCCCGGGAAAAGCTCAAGCTCAACTATCTGTTCTGGGCCGACAGCCCCAAGAAGGACTTTGAGAAAGTGAAAATAATGCTGGCCGAACCGGACCTGGCCGGTGATCCGGCTGGCGGCCTCGAAACCAAGCTGCCGCCCAAGGCCTTCCTGCGGTGACGCCCCGCCGTCTTTGTCTCACCCGGAGAGTCCGCTCCCGCGGGAAAGTTTTCTCTGCAGCGCCATTACTCTCCATTCTCCTGATGATGAAATCTCTCCGCATGAAATCATTTCTCCCCATCCTGGCCTCAGCCTGCATTTTGGCGCCGGCCTTCGCCGCGGCGCCCCGGCCGAACATCCTGCTCATCGTGTCCGACGATCAGGGTTACGCCGACGTCGGGTTCCATGGCTCACCCGACATCCCGACACCGCACCTCGACCGGCTCGCCGCGGCGGGGATTCGTTTCACCAATGGTTACGTGACTCATGCCTATTGCAGTCCATCGCGGGCGGGACTGTTGACGGGTCGCTACCAGCAGCGGTTCGGCCACGAACAGAATCCGTTCCATGATCCCACCGATCACCGCGAGGGATTGCCAATGACTGAGACCCTGCTTCCGGCGCGGCTGCAGCCGGCGGGCTACACGACGGGCTGGGTGGGCAAGTGGCACCTCGGGGCGGCGCCGGAGTTCGCCCCGCAGAACCGGGGTTTTGCGGAGACGTTTGGCTTCCTTGCCGGCGGGCACCGCTATCGCGACTGGAAAGTGAATGCGGCCGTCGGAAACACCGCGCCCATCGAGCGCAACGGCGGAACCGTCGAGGAGCCGGCACACCTGACGGCGGCCTTCGGTCGTGAAGCGGCGGCTTTCGTGCGCCGGCATCGGGACGAACCGTGGTTCCTCTACCTCGCGTTCAACGCGCCCCACAACCCGATGGAGCCGACGCCCGAGCGCCTGGCGCGCTTTGCCTCGATCAAGGATCCGCTCCGGCAGAAATACGCGGCTCAAGTCAGTCTGATGGACGACGCGATTGGCGAAACCCTGGCGGCGCTGCGCGAAAGCGGACAGGAAGGACGCACGCTGGTGATTTTCATCAGCGACAACGGTGGGCCGGCGGCGACCATCAACGGGGCGGACAACACCCCGTTACGCGGCGCCAAGGGTTCTCCCTACGAGGGGGGAATCCGCGTGCCCTTCCTGATGGCGTGGCCGGGCCGGCTCACCTCCGGCACCATCGACGACCGGCCGGTGAGCGCGATTGATGTGTTTGCGACGACTCTGGGATTGGCCGGAGTGGCGATGCCCACGGATCGAAAATACGACAGCGTTGATCTCATGCCCTTCCTCACCGGTGCCAAAACTGGCGCGCCGCACGAGCGGCTGTTCTGGCGCAACGGCGGACAGTTCGCGATCCGGGAAGGCGATTGGAAACTCGTGCGCGTGAATGGCAAACCGGATGAACTCTACGATCTCGCCCGAGACCTCGGGGAAGCAAAGAACCTTGCCAGCGCGCAACCCGAAGTCACCGCCCGGCTAGCCGCCGCACTCAAGGCTTGGAACGATGAACTCATCAATCCTGTGTTCCCAGGCGACAGCGGCCACAGGCTGAAAGCCGGGAATGGGAGCCCAAAGAAGAATTGATGAATCACCCACCTCTCATCGGCTTCGTCGGACTGTTCTTTGCGACCGCCAGCTTCGCCCACGCCGGCGTCGAGACCATCC
>CXWL01002942.1_pt1 | contig 52709 bp, 48 predicted proteins | sample 590931 | NCBI WGS metagenome assembly CXWL01 (sample SAMEA3498368, study PRJEB10139) | groundwater metagenome | biome: water well; material: biofilm material | place: Germany | collected 2015-04-27 | reverse complement strand
GCCTGGCTGATAGGAAAGAAATCGCCGAAGGTCTACATCGGACAGGGGGCCGACGCGATCATGACCGCCGTGTCCTGCAACAGCAGTCTCGCCGCCGTGCCGGTCACCCTCCGGTGCCTCGACCGCATGCAGGTCTCGCCTCAATCGGCGCGCCTCGCCGCCTGTGTCGGCACCAACCTCAACAACGACGGCATCACCCTCTATGAAGCGATGGCCGCGCTCTTTCTCGCCCAAGCGCTGGGCTTCGACCTTCCGATGGGCAGCCAGGTGTTGATCGTCGCCGCCTCGATGATCGCGGGGGCCGGTGTGGCCGGTATTCCGGAAGCAGGGATGATCGTATTGCCGCTTGTCCTCTCAGCCGCCGGCTTGCCGCCTCACGTCATCGGCGCAGCCATTCCACTGATCATGACGGTAGATTGGATCATCGCTAGGGCCCGATCCGGCGTGAACGTCCTGAGCGATATGCTGGTCGCCATCCTTCTCGATGTAGGGCGTACCACACCGGCTACCGAACCAATCGCGCCTCAGTCCCAATCCGAAGTCACGAATCCCACAGAGCCCCAGCCATTCTGAGGAGCGTACTGGTTCATTTAGTTTCTTTGGTTTGTCTGGTTCATTTGGTTCGATGGCTGGAGCAACCAGATAAAGCGCCTTCGCTCCTGGTCTACATCACAGTGCTGGGCTAGACAACTTAGAACTCAGAACCCATAACTCAGAACTTCCTTGATCGGGCGTGGTGATTTCTCGTTAGGGAAGGGGTATTCTGCGGGCCATGGCCACCCCCGAAGATCTAGCCCGCGAGCATATCGACCAGGCGCTGGAGCAGGCCGGCTGGAGAGTTCAGAACTACAAAAGCGCAAATCTCGGAGCAGGCAGGGGAGTGGTGCTTCGAAACTTTCCACTCCAAAGTGGCCACGGCTTTGCGGATTATCTGCTGTATTTAGATGGGAAAGCCGCCGGAGTTATAGAGGCGAAAAAGGAAGGCTTTTCGCTCATCGGGGTAGAAATTCAATCGGCCAAGTACAGCGAAGGCCTTCCCCCTCAGTTACCCGCGTATGTTCGTCCACTCCCATTTCTCTACCAAAGCACCGGCGTCGAAACGCGATTCACAAATGGACTCGATCCGGAGCCCCGAAGTCGTCACACCTTTGCATTCCACAAGCCCGACACGTTGGCCGAATGGATCACTCAGTCGGGGGTACAGCCGGAGGCTCCGATCAGGGATGATGTCGCGGCTCTCAAGCGCGAGCCGTACCGCACCTATTCAACGCTCAGACAGCGCCTCCAACAGCTTCCGGCTCTGAGTATTGAAGGCCTCTGGCCCGCGCAAGTCACCGCCATCAACAATCTCGAAAAGTCGCTGGCTCAGGATCGTCCCCGCGCCCTCATCCAAATGGCCACCGGCAGCGGCAAGACCTTCACTGCCATCAACTTCATCTACCGCCTCATCAAGTTCGCAGGCGCGCGCCGCGTGCTCTTCCTCGTCGATCGCGGCAATCTCGGCGACCAGACGCTCAAGGAATTCCAGCAGTACGTCTCGCCCTACAACAACTTCAAGTTCACCGAAGAGTTCATCGTCCAGCGGCTGGCTGGCAATACCCTCGATACCACTGCGCGCGTCTGCATCAGCACCATCCAGCGCATGTATTCCATGCTCAAGGGGCGGGAGCTGTCGGATGAGGACGAAGAAGCTTCTGTCTCCGGTCTCGAACGGCTTTTCAAACAACCGGAACCCATCGACTACAATCCGGCCATTCCCATCGAGACCTTCGATGTCATCGTCACCGATGAATGTCACCGATCCATCTACAACCTCTGGGCGCAGGTGCTGGAATACTTCGATGCCCACCTCATCGGTCTCACCGCCACGCCCAACAAGCAGACCTTCGGCTTCTTCAATCAGAACCTGGTCATGGAATACTCGCACGAGCAAGCTGTAGCCGATGGCGTCAACGTCAACTACGACGTGTATCGCATCCGCACCGCCATCACGCAGGCTGGCTCGACGGTCGATGCCGGGTACAGCGTGCAGGTGATGAATCGGGAAACGCGCGCAAAACGTTGGGAGCGGCTTGACGACGACTTCGCCTACGATCCCGACCAGCTCGACCGCGACGTAGTCGCCCCGGACCAGATCCGCACCATCGTCAAAGCCTTCAAGGACAAACTCTTTACCGAGATCTTTCCCGGCCGCACCGAGGTGCCCAAGACCCTCATCTTTGCGAAGGACGACGCCCACGCGGAGAACATCGTCGAAATTCTGCGCGAGGAGTTCGGCAAGGGCAACGAATTCGCCCAGAAGATCACCTATCGCACCACCGGCGTGAATCCCAAAGACCTCATCAAGACCTTTCGCAACAGCTACCATCCCCGCATCGCCGTCACGGTGGATATGATCGCCACCGGCACCGACATCAAGCCGGTCGAGATCGTCGTCTTCATGCGTGCGGTCAAATCTCGCACCTTCTTTGAGCAGATGAAGGGCCGGGGTGTTCGTGTCATCAAGCCGGATGACCTGAAGGCCGTCACGCCCGATGCCACGACCAAAGACCACTTCGTCATCGTCGATACAGTCGGCGTCTGCGAGCAAGACAAGACCGACGCCCGACCGATGGAGAAAAAACCCAGTGTCGCCTTCGACAAGCTGCTCCAAGCCGTGGCACTCGGGAACACGGAAGAAGACGTGCTCACCAGCATCGCCGGACGGCTGGCCCGCATGGAGCACCGGATTACAAAGGAAGATGAACAGGCCATCAGCAAAGCCAGCGGTGGCCTCTCGCTCAAAGACCTCAGCCGGAGTCTCGTGGAAGCGGTCAATTCCGATCGGCAGGAAGAGCGAGCCACGCAGCAATTCGGCACAAGCAACCCGACCGAGCAGCAGATTCAGCAGACAGCCGCCGCGCTTATCCAAGAAGCAGCCAAGCCGTTTCACGATCCAAAACTCCGGGAACTCCTCATCGAGATCAAAAAGAAGAACGAGCTGACGATTGACCACATCAGCCAGGACCAAGTCATCGAAGCAGGCTTCAGCGCCGACGCCTTGGCGCGCGCCCGCACCATCGTGCAGTCGTTTGAACAGTTCATCACACAGCACAAGGACGAGATCACCGCCCTGCAAGTCCTCTACAGTGTACCTGCGCGTCACAGAGTGACGCAGGCAGGCAAGCGTCTCACATTTGAACACCTCAAAGACTTGGCCAACGCCATCGAAAAGCCACCCTATCTCTGGAACGAATCGCAACTTTGGCAAGCCTACGCCGCACTGGAGAAGTCGAAGGTCAAAGGCGCGAGCGGGAAGCGCATCCTGACGGACTTGGTTTCCCTCGTGCGTTTTGCCACGCGTCAGGACAACGAGTTGGTGCCATTTCCCGAGAAGGTCAACGTCAACTTTAAGGCGTGGCTAGGGGAGCAAGAGAACTGTGGAAAGAAATTCACCGACGAACAGCGTCACTGGCTGGAAATGATCCGCGACCATGTAACCGCAAACCTCACGGTTGAGCCGGACGACTTCGAGTACGCGCCCTTTGCTCAAGAAGGTGGATTAGGGAAAGTGCATCAGGTCTTTGGGATAGAGCTGGACAAGATCATTGAAGAACTAAATGGGGCGTTAGCAGCGTGACAGGGCAAACAGAAGAGCCGTTGCAGGAAGCTAGATCTATCGACTTATACCCACTTCCAGAAGGCTGGAAGTGGGTAACTGTTAGCGACGTTGGCGCGCATCAAAAGAATGCGATCGTAGACGGTCCCTTTGGGTCAAATCTGAAAGTCAGTGATTATGTCGAGGATGGCCCCGTACCGGTTTTGACGACAAAGAATCTTGAAGGGAAGTATGAAAATGTACGCTACATCACGAAAGAGAAGTTCGAAGAGCTGAAGCGGAGTGCCGTATATCCTGGTGACATATTGATGGCGAAGATCGGCTCGTGTGGCAAGACAGGTATATACCCGCCGAATAATCCTCCGGCCATAATACCGGCCAACCTGTTGAAGGTATCATTGAACGACCAATTCGAACTCAAGTACGTGTACTACTATTTCAATTCATCATTCTTTCAAGAGGCATTACGAACGATTACGAAAGCTACAGCTCAGCCGGCATTTGGCGTTACAAACTTCAGAAAACTACCGCTTCCATGCACGACAAGAGACCAACAACAACTTATCGCTTCGGAAATAGACAAGCAGTTCTCCCGCCTCGACGAAGCCGTCGCCAATCTCAAGCGCGTCAAAGCCAACCTCAAACGCTACAAAGCTGCCGTCCTCAAAGCCGCCGTCGAAGGAAAACTGACCGAAGATTGGCGCAAGGCTCATCCCAACGTCGACCCAGCCAGCAAACTTCTCGAACGCATCCTCGCCGAACGGCGGGCGAAGTGGACAGGTAGAGGACAATCCAATCAACCCGGAGATCCAGAAATCAGCAATCTTCCCCAGTTGCCTGATAAATGGTTGTGGGCAAGGCTTGACGCCATAGCTTCGCTAAAAGGTGGGATTACGGTTGATAAGAATAGAAAGTCCCCGACTGCGAGAACCGTTCCGTATTTGCGCGTTGCCAATGTCCAGAGGGGGCACTTGGATCTTTCCGAGATAAAGACAATTGAAGCGCCGGATACAGACATCAAAGACCTACGCCTTATACCTGGCGACATTTTGTTCAATGAAGGTGGTGATAGAGACAAGCTCGGTCGAGGGTGGCTTTGGGAAGGCCAACTCACGGAATGTATCCACCAGAACCATGTTTTTCGGGCCCGATTGTATCTAGCTGAAGTATCACCGAAGCTTGTTTCCTGGTGGGGCAATTCATTCGGCCAAGCGTACTTTTCACGAGAAGGGAAGCAGACGACTAATCTTGCATCGCTTAACCTAAGCAAGCTCAGCGCGTTTCCTGTTCCGCTTCCGCCTGCAGCCGAACAACAGCAGATTGTCGTTGAAGTTGAGCGCCGCCTCTCCGTCCTCGAGAAACTCGAAGCCGCCGTTGAAGCCAACCTCACCCGCGCCGCCCGCCTGCGGCAGTCAATCCTTCAACAAGCATTCTCGGGCAGGCTACTTTCTGCCTCAACTCGCAGTCCTTCTTTGAAGACCAGCAAAGGTGCAGCTGCAGAAACATCCTCGTATGGGAGTTCCATAAGATGAAGCTCGCATCCTTCTCGGTGACGAAATATCGAAGCATCACGACCGCCTACAAGTTGCCCATTGGCCAATCGACTGTTCTCATCGGACCGAACAATGAGGGCAAGTCAAATATCCTCCGAGCGCTCGTAACAGCCCTGGGCGTATTGAGCAACCTGGGAAACATTCGAATCATGCGGGGGAGGTTCCGGTCAGCCTACCTTATGAGAGACGTGTACGACTGGGCTAAAGATTACCCGATGACACTGCAAGAAAAGAATCCAAATGGAGAATCGATATTCAACCTCGAGTTTGAGCTCACAGGCGAAGAGGTCGATGAATTCGTGGCGGAGGTGAAAAGTAATCTCAACGGAACTCTGCCCATTCAATTAATGTTGGGGCAAAAGGATCCTGGATTTCTTGTTCTTAAGAAAGGTCCCGGTGCTACTACACTTACTAGGAAAGCCGAGGCAATTGCTCAGTTTGTGGCAAAGCGTATCGACATTAACTATATCCCAGCAGTTCGGACAGCGTCTTCGGCACATCGAGTCGTGGATGAGATTGTTCAGAAAGCGCTTTCCGCAGTGGAAAAAGACGAGACATTCAAAGCCGCGCTAGCTGAAGTTGCAAAAGCTCAAGCGCCAGTTCTTGAACAGATTTCTAGAAGCATCGAGGAGACTCTTCGCGAGTTTCTGCCAAATGTAAAGAAAGTGCAGGTCACGATTTCACAAGAGGAGAGGTATCGTGCACTCCGAAGGTCCTGTGAGATTATCGTGGATGATGGAACACCAACCCTTCTGGCACATAAAGGAGATGGTGTTCAAAGCCTTGCAGCACTTAGTCTAATGCGGCATTCATCGGAAGCTGGGGCTTCTGGGCGGAACCTCATTCTAGCCATCGAAGAGCCTGAATCTCATCTGCATCCCAATGCCATCCACCAGCTCAAGACCGTGCTGGCTGAGATCGCAAACAAGAATCAAGTGATCATGACCACGCATTGTCCACTTTTCGTTAATAGAACAAGCATCAGATCAAACATTTTGGTGCACAAGAACAAGGCAGCGCCTGCAAAGAACGTTAAGCAAATTCGAGACATTCTGGGCGTACGCGCCTCCGACAATTTGCAGCACGCTGAACTCGTCCTTTTGGTAGAAGGGGAGGAAGACAGGCGCGCACTTGAGCCTTTGTTGAAGCACTATTCTTCGGAGCTAGCCTCAGCAATAACTCAGGGAGCTTTGGGATTTGACTCCCTCATGGGAGGTTCTAATCTCTCCTACAAGCTATCTCAGGTGCGGGAGGCAATGTGCTCCGCTCACTGCCTCTTAGACAATGATAAGTGCGGCACAGACTCGGTAAAGAATGCAGAGCTGGAGGGGTTGCTTACAACGGCGGATTCTACGTTTACCATTTGTCAAGGTATGAAGGAGTCTGAAATTGAGGACCTATACGATGAGGCGCTTTACGCTCCTATGCTACAGCACAAGTATGGTGTTTCAACTGCATCCCCCAAATTCAAGGGGAATGCAAAATGGTCAGACCGATTGCGAGAGACGTTCCGGAACCAGGGGAAACAATGGAACGATCAGGTCGAGGCGAAATTGAAATTTGATGTCGCTGAGTTAGTGCAAGCTAACCCCGCTGCTGCCCTTAATCCCCACAAGCGTTCTTCTTTTGATGCCCTGATAGGCGCTCTGACGAACAAAATTGAATCCATCGCTATTAGCAAGAAGTGAAATCCGAGCATGCCTGATACCTCATCTCAGATCGTTCAAAAACTCTGGAACTACTGCAACGTCCTCCGCGACGACGGGATGAGCTATGGTGACTACGTCGAGCAGTTGACGTATTTGCTCTTCCTGAAAATGGCCGACGAGCGCACGAAGCCGCCGTATAACCAGCCGAGCCAGATTCCCGACAAGTACAGTTGGCCCAGTCTGCTCAAGAGGGACGGCGACGACCTCTTCGACCACTACCGGCATCTGCTTGAAGAACTCGGCAAAGGGAAGGGGATGCTCGGGCTGATCTTCACAAAGGCTCAGAATAAGTTCCAGGACCCGGTGAAGCTCCGCCGGCTGATTGTGGATCTCATCGACAAAGAAGACTGGTCCACGATGAGCGCCGATGTGAAAGGTGATGCCTACGAGGGCTTACTGGAGAAGAACGCGCAAGACACCAAGTCCGGCGCAGGCCAATACTTCACCCCAAGGCCGCTGATTGTGGCGATGGTGGAAGCCATTGCCCCGAAGCCCGAAGAGACGATCTGCGACCCGGCCTGCGGGACAGGCGGGTTTTTCTTGGCCGCACACGACTACATCGTGAAGCACAATCCCAACCTGACCAAGGACGAAAAGCGCCAGCTCAAGCAAGGCACGTTCAAAGGATGGGAATTGGTTCAAAGCACAGCACGACTCTGCGCGATGAATCTGATGCTCCACGGGATCGGGAGCGACAAGGATCTACCTATCGTCGTATCCGACTCCTTGGCCGCTGATCCTGGCGATCGATTCGACATCGTGATGACCAACCCACCGTTCGGGAAGAAGAGCAGCACGACCATCGTGGGCGAAGAAGGCCAGGTCTCCAAGGAACGGGACATCGTCGAACGTGACGACTTCTGGGCGACAACCTCCAACAAGCAACTCAATTTCGTCCAGCATGTCAAAACATTGCTGAAGCAAAACGGCCGCGCCGCGGTCGTGGTGCCTGACAACGTCCTCTTTGAAGGTGGCGCTGGGGAAACAGTCCGTCGCAAGCTCCTGCATGAGTGCGATGTGCATACGCTTCTGCGTCTGCCGACGGGCCTCTTCTATGCGCAGGGCGTGAAAGCCAACGTGCTCTTCTTCGACAAGAAACCGGCGAGCGAGACCCCCTGGACCAAGAAGCTCTGGATCTACGATCTCCGCACCAACAAACACTTCACACTCAAGACCGATCCGCTCAAACGCGAAGACCTCGACGAGTTCGTAAAATGCTACAACGGCAATCTCGACCGGCCCGACAAGCAGGCCGGAGGCAACCGCCACACCCGCAAAGCCACCTGGTCCGACAAGAAACCAGACGGCCGCTGGCGTGCCTATGCCTACGGCGAACTCATCGCCCGCGACAAAGCCAGCCTCGACATCTTCTGGCTCAAAGACGACTCCCTAGAAGACTCCGCCAATCTCCCCAACCCCGACATCATCGCCCAAGAAATCGTCGACGATTTAGAGGCCGCGTTGGAGCAGTTCCGTCTGATTGCGAATGATCTGGGGAAGGAAGTGCAATAGAGAAGCCTTCACTGCCAGGCATGGACCGTAATGAGTCATCAAAATTCTGGTCCAATCATCGTCGGTGTTGATGTTGGTGGTCCTAAGAAGGGCTTTCACGCTGTCGCACTCCGAGACGGACAATTCTCAGAGAAGTTTGCAACGCTCAACTCTGCAGAGGTGGTCGGGTGGTGCCGGAAGCTCGACGCGTCCGTGGTTGGCATTGATGCCCCCTGCTGTTGGAGCCGTACCGGTCGGGCAAGACCCTGCGAGCGTGCACTTGCCGCCGAGGGCATCCATGCCTTTGCCACGCCGAGCCAGGCGGTGGCAAAAAATAATCGATTTTATGGTTGGATGCTCAATGGAGCTGAGCTGTTTCGCCTCCTCGCGCCTTACTATCGGCTGTTCGATGGGCAACACTCGCCATCGAGCCCGGTGTGTTTCGAGACGTTTCCTCAAGCTGTGGCTTGTGCGCTCGCAGGGACGATTATCTCTGCCAAGCACAAGTGCAGTGACCGGCGCAGACTGCTGCGCGAGGCGGGGCTTTCCATCGACTCTCTTATCAACATCGACACGGTGGATGCGGCTCTCTGTGCTCTCACCGCCCATCATCTCTTGAACGGAACCTTCAAGACCTATGGCGATGCCGTCGAAGGCTTCATCGTCGTGCCGAAGGCATAGCGTTGGCAGGAAATTTGGCTCAGTAACTGTGACGCTATCGCGTCCCATGGGGAGAAAGAAACGGTACCGGGAGTCTTTTCTAACAGCCTGAAGTGGCCCCTCCAGGCTCGCTCGTCCGTCCCTGTCTCTGCTCCAAACTTCTTCTAAGAGGAGTGGCCGAGGCTGCCCTTTACTGCGCGCATCGGGCGAGCACGAAGGGCACCTGGCAGCTCCTTCCCCATCCTTCTCAGGGCGCGCGTTCCGTGAGCAAAGGATCAGTATGCGTGTCGACTGGCTTCCCGGCGAGCACCGAGTCGATGGCAGCCCGTAACCGGCTTGTTGTTGTCGGAGAGGAGGCAAATAGAGATGACAGGAACCATTTCGCCTTGTCTGCGCACGCGACGCCCCGAGTTTCCTTTCCCGTTTGAGTCCCAGTCTTGAACGAGGCATTGTCGGACAGGGGCGCCACTATAAGCATGCGGTGTCTAGCCAGGAGAGCATCTGAGACTGTCTTCACTGTCAACCGAGGGCTTGGGCAGACGGAATTGCGGCAGTTATTCCGTTCCTTCATGAGGAACTTTGACGATCCGTCCGCAGTGTTTACAATGGATGGCATCCGCATCGTGCCGGCTCAATCCACAGTGAAAACATCCGATGTGGACCTTGGCCGGACGAAACACCAACTGGATCAGACGGATGAAGAGGGAGACCCCGAAGATCATGATGGCGACCGACAGGAGTCGTCCCCAAGTTCCCGGGAGCGTGATGTCCCCGAACCCTGTGGTCGTGAGGGTCGTGACGGTGAAGTAGAGCGCATCCGCGTAGTTCGTAATGGCCGGGTTCGTGCGCACTTGGGTCTCATAGACCACTGCCGTCATGATGTAGATGAAGATCCCTAGATTCAGGACGCCGAAGACGATGTCCTGGTGCCGGTTGAAGTAGGGAAAATCGCGCCGGAGCCGGTTGACCAATTGATAGGACCGGAGCAAGCGGAGGGACCTAGCCACTCTCAGGAAGGCCAGGTTTTGGCCGACGATGGGGGCAAGCAAGGAAATGATCACGACGATATCGGCCATGCCAGACAGGTGTGTCATTTCACGCAGACGGGACCGGCTAATCAGCATTCGGACGGAAAAGTCAGCCAGGATGACGAGTCCTAGTGCCACATCGAAGAGTTCGGTTAGGCGGGTTCCTGGGAAAAAGGAAGACACGACCAGGAACAGGATGACCACCAGGTCGAAGATGACCAGTCCGTAGCGGAAGTAGATGCCACGAGGGGTATTACCCTCATAGAGTTCTCGCAGCCACTTCACCATACGGCACTTCGCTGTGAGGTAGAGACTTTCGGTTCGAATATCTCTGATGGGCGGGGCATCGGTCCTCTCAAGTCTGGGGCAAACGCGCAGAACATCAAGACTCACCCCAACGTGGCAGCAGGCCTATGGGCCAACGGTGTGTGCCGCGTAGCGCTGAGGAAGATGGTAGGGAGTGAGTATAGAGGAGTGCGCAGTGTCGAGACAATCGAAGGACAGAATAGGTACCGGGAGGCTTTTTCAGAGGGGAAAAGGGGGACAGGCTACTTTGTTGCGGGCCCTACGGGGCCGACCGCGAGCAAGAAAAAAATTGTGTCAGGAATAGATTTCCTTATCTCTTGTTGCTGTTTTCGGAGGGCGAGATGTTAAAAAAACTTCCAGGCTCGTCTCCCTGGAACTATGCGAGTTGGAAAACAACTCCTATACTGGAACAAAGGGCAAAGCGACCGGTCTACTGAGGCTAACCGGACTACAGGCTGATCAACATTCAGTGGGCTCACTTGAACGTGACATACAACGTCAACAACACGAGTCCGAAGATGGCGGTCAACACGACCCACTTGTACGAATTCTTGACTTCGGCCTCCATGTCCCGTCTCGTCTTATCAAATAAATCCATAGGGCGCCTCCTAGTCTATGGTGCGGGAGCGGGCTCCCTGCTATTCAGTAAACCACTAGCCCGCATGATTCATGACAGTTCGTCGCGAAATCGCTGAGCCGCGTTGCGAGAGCGGCGCGCGGAGCCCTGAGGACCCGAGGCGTACTCGTGCAGTACGTTGAGGGTCCGAGGGGCGAGCCCGCCGACCGTAGGCTCGTCGTAGCAGCGGATCGGCGATTGCAGCAGAAGTGTTCATGAATCATGCGGGCTAGTTCCGTTCTCGATGTAGTACGCATGCAATACCCTTGAAGTTAAAATATCAGTTCTTCGTTAAATGTACCTCAACTGGACTTTCGATTTCATCCATCACTGCCATGCGGTCTAGCGCGGTATCGGCGGCGTACTCGATCTCGCCTGTCTCCTTGTACCCACTCATAGACGGTGCTGATAGCCGACCCTGTTTCTTTCAGAAACCAGGATGACTGATGTCCGTACTGCTTTTGGTCTGTGTATCACGTAGCATGCAATACCATTGCTATGACTCTATAATTATCACATAGACGAGGGGGTAGTGGGTCTCCTGCTTGTGTCTGGATCAGTCGACGTCCTTGTAGTATTGATATACAGAGGTGTCAGCCATTTTCAATAGATCGCACACGCCATCATCGCCGAAGACATTGTCAACGACTTTGAAATGGCGCTCGAACAATTCCGGCTGATTGCAAATGACCTTGGTCGTGACACTTCAGAGAAAGTGACCTGATGCGCGATTCCCTCCACATAGGAGAACGGGATGATTATCAAAGATACCGAGTCGGTCGATATTCCCACTTCCACTGGGCCGATGCGTACGTACCTCTTTCGGCCAGTGGCTGAGGGGCGGTATCCGGGCCTGCTGCTGTATTCGGAGATCTTCCAGGTCACGGGGCCGATCCGGCGCGCGGCGGCGATGTTGGCGAGCCACGGATTTGTGGTGGCAGTCCCGGAGATTTACCACGGGCTGGAGCCGGTCGGAACCGTCCTGGCGTATGACGAGGCCGGCGCCGAGCGGGGCAACCGGCACAAGATCACCAAGACTCTGTCGAGTTACGATGCCGACGCGCGCGCGGCGCTGGACTTTCTCAAGTCCTCGCCGCATTGCACAGGCAAGTTGGGCGCGATGGGCATTTGTCTTGGGGGACATTTGGCGTTTCGTGCGGCGATGCAGCCGGACGTACTGGCCACCACCTGTTGCTACGCGACCGACATACACAAGCGCAGCCTGGGAGAGGGCATGCACGACGACAGTCTGGACCGGATCGGTGAGATCACGGGCGAGCTGCTGATGATCTGGGGCAGGCAGGATCCACACATTTCCCGTGAGGGACGGGCGTTGATCTACAACGAGCTGAGCGATGCCGGCGCGCACTTCCAATGGCATGAGTTCAACGCCGCACATGCCTTTCTTCGTGACGAAGGTCCTCGCTACGATCCCGCTGCGGCGAGGATCTGTTACGACATGGTGCTGGAGTTGTTCACACGCAGATTGAATAAAGAATAGGGCCTCGTTCTTCCCGTTCCATTGTGATGCGGCAGGGATTTGCGGTAGCGTAGGTGTCGTGGAACACTCCTTCACCTGTCCCTTTTGCGGCGAAGAGATCTCGATGGTCTTAGCCTGCATTATTCATGAGCGCTTCTGCTGCAATCGCCGATCCGCTGTTGCGACGAGCCTTCGGCCTGCGGGCTCGCCCCTCGAACCCTCAACGTACTGCACGAGTACGCCTCGGGTTCTCACGGCTCCGCGCGCAGGTCTCACAACGCGGCTCAGCGATTTCGGGACGAACCGTCATGAATCATGCGGGCTAGATTTCTCGGTTTGCCGTTACAGCTACGTCGAAGACTGTGAGGTTTGCTGCAATCCCCTCGAGATCAGCTACACCGTCGAAGACGGTGCCCTGGCTCAGTTCGAAGCTAAATGTCTGGAGTAACCGATTGGATCAAGGAGGTCCCATGTCTATTGTGACGGTTGTAGTCCTCTCCACGTTCTTGCTGGTCGTGACCGGCTGCGCGACCTCCAGTCCTCCTTCCGCCTCGAAGCAGGAGACGGACAAGAAAGGTTTTAGCAAGAAAGCCATCAAACACGATCAGGAGAGGTCGATGAATGAGGAAAGCCGGGAGGCCGTTCGCTAAGCCAGAAACCCCTGTGTTTCCAGGGGTGGGAATGAAATTCCCCGCAGCAGCCTACTCCGCCGAAGCAGCCGCTTCGGCTGCGAAGGCTGGAAGTTACGGGGTATTCGACGAAGGAGAATAAAGGTGCAAGGAGCGATATCGTCGACAACCTTGATGCCTTGTCACCGCCTGTACGGCGCTCCGGTTCTCGATGAGGTGGGTATGTTGAACGGCCGCGCATTGATGCGGGGAGCTCTCTTCGCCCTGTTCTTGGTTGCGGCTTGTGCGACCGTCTCGGCGGCCGATTCCTATACGGATGCGGTCGCTGTGATTCATCGTGATGACTACGACCTCGCGGCTCGACTTCTCCGACCTCTTGCTGAACAGGGACATGCCGGGGCACAGAGCTTTCTGGCTGTGCTCTATGCCAACGGGCAGGGAGTGCTGCAGAATTATGAGATAGCCGAACAGTGGTACCGTCTGGCGGCGCAACAGGGAGACGCAGCGGCGCAGTTCCAGCTGGGTCTGCTGTATTCCAATGGACAGGGGGTAACGCAGGGTTATGAAGAGGCTGGGCTGTGGTACCGGCGGGCGGCGGACCAGAGAGTGGCTGTGGCACAGTTCCAGTTGGGTGAGCTCTATGCCAACGGGCAGGGGGTGCCGCAGAGCTATGAAGAGGCAGGGCGGTGGTATCGTCTCGCAGCTGACCAGGGACATGCGCCGGCACAATTTCAGCTGGGTGTACTCTATGCGAATGGGCTAGGCGTACCGCAAAGCTACGAGGAAGCTGTCCAGTGGTACCGGCGGGCGGCGGACCAGGAACATGCGAGTGCGCAGAGCCATTTGGGCATGTTGCATGCCCACGGGCAGGGTCTGCCGAAGGACTATCGCGCGGCCATACGATGGTACCGGAGGGCGGCTCAGCAGGGCGATGCGCTGGCGCAGTTTCAGTTGGGTGTGCTCTATGCCAATGGACAGGGCGTGCCGCGGAACTATGAAATGGCCGGACAGTGGTATCGGCGAGCGGCGGACCAGGGGGACGCGGGGGCGCAGTTCAATCTGGCTGTGAGGTATGACAACGGGCAAGGGGTGACACAAAGCTATACAGAGGCCGGGCGGTGGTATCGTCGGGCGGCCCAACAGGGACATGCGCGGGCGCAGAGCAATCTCGGCGTGTTGTATGCCGGCGGGCAGGGCCTGCCGAAGGACGTGATTCGCGCCTACATGTGGCTCACCGTTGCGGTCGCAGGGTCGACAGGCGATGATGTGAAGACTGCCACCATGAATCAAACCACCGTGGCTTCAGACCTGCCCCCCGCGCAAATTCTGCAGGCGCAGGAGATGGCGCGGCGCTGCCTGGAAAGCCAGTTTGTGCAATGCGAGTGATGAAGAGTGGTACGCCGCCCTGCTTCCTCCCTCTGAAGTACTGACTTCCCTACCTTTACGTTATTGCCCAGACCCCCGAACCACGATAGTTTGGGCTCACCTATCTAGTGAGCTGACCCCAGAGAGACTTCTGAGACCTGAACGCTGGATTGATTTTCACAACAGGCAGGAGCGAAGGGAGACAATGAGTTCAATGGACTTCAAGATGATGATGGAAAGTGGAGTGCTCAGGCCAGGCGACATGGCGATCCGGCGCGGACCTGGAGGATTGCCGCTCTATGCCATCGGCGAACTTCCAGATTTTCTCAATCATTCGTTGGACGTGCTGTTTGGTCCTCAATCTGATGGGAGCTGCGCAACGAAGCCCCGGGAAGCGAAACGCCCCACTGCCGGCGGACGGTCTTCTGCTAGGCCAGATAATTCGACATCCTCATTGAAGACGATGATGGTACGGCTTGGATTACGTCACGAACACAACGAACCTTCGATGTCCAAGCAGCCCCGGCAGCCGAATCCTACGGCAACACTCGAAAAGAGGGTGCAAACTCTGGAGTTCTTGCTGAAAGAGGAGCATGCCCGCTGTGAGAAGCAGGTGGAAGAACTGGCCATCCTCCGGTCTCAACTGAAATCTATCGATGAGCTGCAAGCCGATCTGGCCATCGAGCGAGAGGCTGGGAAGCAATTGGTGCAGTGGCTGCAGGAGGCCGAGCGGCAGCTGGCTGACACTCAGGGACGACGCCTGACTCTTGTCGGCGGTCCGCCACGGAAAACCTCATATTTTCCGGAAGGCCTCAATAAAGAGAAAGTGCAGGGAATCTTTAATGCAAAACAGAAATGATCGCTCCGAGTTCGCTCATTTCTATTCGGAAATGGGAAACTGATTGATCTTGCACAGCGCCTGTACAGGGACAGTGGGGTGGGCTGCACGAGCACAGCCTTATCGAGCACATTCCGCGAGTAGGATGACGACCATACTACCTCAGCAATCTCGGCGCTACGTTTTTTCAAGAAGATGTCCGCTGTCGATTCGCCTGTGTCTATTGAACAAGACCCTTCTCAGGGCGCGCGTTTCGGGAGCAAAGAACCGAGGCAGGCGTCTTCTTCCCTTCCCTCTTTTCAACTTGATCCCATCTCCGCACCCATATAGAATGGCGCAACTTTTCAGCTTGTTAGCTGCAATATTAGACCTGCACCACTCCGCGGTTTCCCTCCCAGATGTACTTTTGATGGGTTGAAGCCATGGGGAACCGTGTGACATAACGAGCCGTTGAATTCATTGGGAGGAGAGCACTGTGAGCGATTCAGTCATCATTACGTTTGCGTTGATAGCAGCGGTCACGGGCATAGTCTATGGCCTGTATCTGGCCATGTGGGTGTTCAAACTCGACGCCGGCAACCAGAAGATGCAGGACATTGCCAAGGCCATCCAGGAAGGTGCGAGCGCCTATCTGAACCGCCAATATAAGACTGTCGCCGTCGTCGCGGCTGTGTTGTTCGCTCTTTTGTGGGGGGCTGGGGCGTTTTCCGACAAATTCGGCTTACTGACTGCAGTCGGCTTCTTGATCGGAGCCGGCGCGTCGTCGCTGGCCGGTTATGTAGGAATGGTCATCGCGGTGAGGGCGAACGTCCGCACAGCGCAGGCTGCTCATAAGGGGATGAATGCGGCGCTGACCGTGGCCTTCCGTGGCGGCGCGGTGACGGGGCTTTTGTTGATCGGCTTGGGCTTGTTGGCCATTACCCTTTTCTATACTTTGGCGGCACAGTTCGCCGGGCAGGAGAAGGCGATCCATGCCTTGCTGAGTCTTGGGTTCGGCGGCAGTTTGATCTCGGTGTTTGCCCGTGTAGGCGGTGGTATTTACACCAAAGCGGCCGATGTCGGAGCGGACCTTGTGGGGAAAGTCGAAGCGGGCATTCCTGAAGACGATCCTCGTAACCCGGCTGTTATCGCAGACAACGTGGGAGACAATGTCGGCGACTGCGCCGGTATGGCTGCGGACCTCTTCGAGACCTATGCTGTGACGACAGTGGCGGCGATGGTTCTGGCCTTCACGCTGTTTAAGGGAGTCACGGCCCCGATTCTGTATCCGTTGGCCCTCGGAGGCGTCACGATCTTCGCCACAATTATCGGTATTTTCTTCGTGAAGGTCAGCCAAGGCGGCGGGATCATGACGGCGCTCTACAAGGGCTTGTTTGTGGCAGGCGGTATTGCAGCGATTGCCTTCTATCCCGTGACCTCTTCGATTATGGATGGCGTGGGTGGCGTGAGCGGGTTGAGTTACTACCTTGCGGCCTTGATCGGGTTGGTTGTGACCCTGGCCCTCGTGTTTATCACCGATTACTACACCTCCAAGAGCTATAAGCCGGTCAAGGCGATCGCCAAGGCCAGTGAAACAGGCCATGCGACCAACATCATCGCCGGATTGGCGGTTGGAATGGAAGCAACAGCCTGGCCGGTGGTGGTGATCGGCGCGGCGATTCTCACAAGCTATTGGATCTGCGGCGGCGCGGCATCGGGCGGCTTGTATGGCGTGGCGGTTGCGGCGGTCTCCATGTTGTCGATGGCCGGTATTGTGGTGGCGATCGATGCGTTTGGCCCGATCACAGACAACGCAGGCGGTATTGCGGAGATGGCCCACCTCGGCAAAGAGGTGCGGGATATCACCGATCCATTGGATGCGGTCGGTAACACGACGAAGGCGGTGACCAAGGGCTATGCGATCGGATCGGCCGGTCTCGCGGCGGTGGTGCTCTTTGCCGAATATGCGCGTGAGGTGGCAAAAGGGAGCGGGGCGAGCACCTTCGACCTCTCCAATCCTTCCGTCCTGGTCGGACTCTTTTTAGGCGGAATGTTGCCCTTTATTTTCGGCGCCCTCTGTATGAAAGCGGTGGGAGAGGCGGCAGGTCTCGTGGTGGAAGAAGTCCGCAGGCAGTTCCGGACGATCAAAGGGATCATGGAGGGAACGGGCAAGCCGGAATACGGGACTTGCGTGGATATCGTGACGCAGGCGGCGATCAAGAAGATGATGGTGCCGGGATTGATTCCGGTCATTTCACCGATTGTGGTCGGCGTGATCCTAGGACCGCAGGCTTTGGGCGGCATGCTCGTCGGCAGTATCGTGACCGGTCTGTTCGTCGCCATCTCGATGACGAGCGGCGGCGGCGCGTGGGATAACGCTAAGAAGTTTATTGAAGAGCAGGGCAAGAAGGGGACCGATACTCACAAGGCGGCAGTGACGGGCGACACGGTCGGCGACCCCTATAAGGATACGGCTGGTCCGGCGATCAATCCGATGATCAAGGTGATCAATATTGTCGCGCTTTTGATCGTCTCGCTGCTTGTAAACTAGAGAGACTCGCGGGGCGTGAGGGAAATGCGAGTGTGAAAGGACGTTTTATCTGACCGAGTGGCTCTTGTTATACTAAGGATAAGCTTACGCTCACACGATTATTACCTTGTCTTGACGTCTAAAAGAATCGTGGAGTAAGGTGATCGTACAGGATCATGCTGGTGGCTGATCCTCGAGAGTTCCCCAGATTCACGGGAGGTGCTGGGATGGAAAAACAAGAGCGCAAGCAGGAGCCTAAGCGGGAACCTCAGGGGAAGGAAGAGGTCAAGGCCAATCCGAAGGTCGTCGAAGCCGGCAAGAAACTGAAAGAAGACATCGATAAGCTGGTCGATGAAATCGACGATGTGCTCGAAACCAACGCGGAAGAATTCGTCAAGAACTACGTGCAAAAAGGGGGGGAGTAGCGCCAGTAGTCAGGTAGCCTACTCCCTCCTCTTCCTTCCTCCTCATCACACTCCGGTGTTTAGCAGGCTGCTGAAACAAAATCGATTAGTTGCGCTGGTTTGTTTGGTCTATTTGGTTTGATTGGTTGAACGAAACTAACCAAATGAACAAAATAAACCAAATGAACCGGAACACCATGTCCCGTTGGTTTGACAATGCAGGGTTTAAGGTCTAGTATCCCCTTAATTGTCAGATAGTTAGCGAAGATTCATTCAAGAGGCCCTCATGAAGTCGAAGCTCTGGGTCTTCCGCGATATCAATCTGTCACAGCGGGCGTCACTCGCTGAGGCTCTCTCGATTTCCCCTGCCACAGCGTCGCTGTTTCTGGCTCGTGGCGTGACCACGGCGGATGAAGCGACGACATGGATGTCATTACAGACGCCGCACGATCCGTTTTTAATTCCCGATATGGATCAGGCGGTCGAACGGCTGCATCGCGCTGTGACGAACAAAGAGCAGGTCTGTTTTTATGGCGACTATGATGTCGATGGGATCACCGCGACGAGTGTCTACCTGTCGTTTTTTGGCGGGTTAGGAGCGCAAGTTCGCGCCTACGTCCCGCATCGTCTACGTGAAGGGTATGGACTCAACCTCGGCGCCGTGCAGCGGTTGCATGATGAGGGTATTTCGCTGCTGGTCACGTCCGATTGCGGTACGACCTCGCATAAAGAAATCGCATTGGCTGCTCGGCTCGGCATGGACGTGGTGGTTACTGACCACCACCAGACCGATGAGGAGATGCCCCCGGCTGTGGCGGTGCTCAACCCCCACCGGGCCGGGGCCCTCTATCCCTTTCGCGGTCTCTGTTCCGCGGCGCTGGCCTACAAGGTGGCCCAGGCCTACCAGTCGCGCTACGGGGTTGCCGGTGTGCCGTTGGAGTCCTTACTCGATCTCGTGGCCTTGGCGACGGTTGCTGATGTCGTCCCCCTGCAGGATGAGAATCGAAGCTTTGTGCGCGAGGGATTGGTCCAGTTGTCGCGTGGCACGCGTTGCGGCGTTCGTGCGCTGAAACAGGTGGCGGGGGTCGCTCAGGATTGTACGGCTGAAACGATTGCCTACAAACTGGCGCCACGCATCAATGCCGCAGGACGGTTGGACGACGCGATGCTGGGTGTGCGGTTACTGACGACCGATAACCCTCTTGAGGCGCAACAGCTGGCAGACCGGCTGGAGCAATTGAACCGGGAACGGCAACGCATTGAAGTCGATATCATGGCGGAAGCGATGGCTTCACTCGAAGGTCACGAAGCGCCGTCTGCGCTCGTGCTGGCCTCCAGGCACTGGCATCTTGGGGTGGTCGGGATCGTCGCGGCGCGTTTGGTCGATCGTTTCCATTGTCCGGCGATTGTGATGGCGATCAATGAGCAGGGTGTGGCGAAGGGTTCGGCTCGGACAACCGGCGGGTTCGACCTCTATCAGGGCTTGGCTTCTTGCCGGGAGCTGTTGGAGGGTTTTGGCGGGCATCCCAGCGCTGCCGGTGTGACGCTTCAGGAGTCTCGGATCGATGAGTTTCGCGCCAGATTCTCCGAGGTGGTAGCCGGATGGAGCCATGAGGGCGCCAAGGTTCCGACGCTGAATGTCGATGCCGAGGTGCGTCTGGACGAAGTGAATCTGCAGTTGATTCAGGAGATCTGCTCGCTCCATCCTTTCGGCGCAGGCAATCCTGAGCCCACGTTTGCGGTCACTAGTCTTGAAGTGATGGATTCGCGCACCGTCGGGGAGAAACATCTGAAAATGACTGTGCGGCAGGGGAAATCGATGCCATTCGATAGTATCGGGTTCGGTATGAAGTCCTTGCTGGAGCGGGGTATTCCGTTACGCGCTCCGGTCGATCTGGCCTTCACGCCTGAACTGAACCATTGGAATGGCCGTGACCGAATTCAGCTTCGCATTCGTGATGTTCGACCGAGTGTGTGCAAGTAGGTGCGCGCGCCATGGTGTACCAAACCGTCACAGGTCTCGACCAGCTGCTGGATCGGATCAGAGGCTATGCTGCCGATGCAGATCTTGGCTTAGTCCGCAAGGCCTATGAATTTTCTGCGAAAGCCCATGAAGGGCAGCTTCGCCGATCCGGAGAACCCTACCTTCAACATCCCATCGCCGTCGCCGGAGTCCTGACCTCGCTCAAATCGGATGTCACCGCCATCGTCGCAGCGCTGCTGCACGATACCCTGGAAGATACGGTTGCGACGCCTGTCGAACTCGAACGAGAGTTCGGGAAGGATGTCGTGCATTTGGTTGACGGGGTGACCAAGATCGGTAAGTTCACGTTTCGGAGCTACGAGGAAAAACAAGCGGAGAATTTCCGCAAGATGGTTCTGTCGATGGCGGACGATATCCGGGTCGTCCTCATCAAGCTCGCAGATCGCTTGCACAACATGCGCACCTTGGAACATCTCAGCGCGGCCAAGCGGCAAGAAATCTCCCAGGAAACGCTGGAGATTTACGCGCCGCTGGCGAACCGCCTGGGAATCGGATGGATAAAGAACGAGCTGGAGGATCTCTGCCTCAAACACCTCAAGCCTGAGGTCTACGAGGCATTGCTTGTCCGTGTGGCTAAACGGGATGAGGATCGGCAGCAATATATCGACGAAGTCCGCCAGCTCGTGCATAAGGCGATGGAAGAGAACGGGTTGATCGGACAGGTCTCCGGCCGACCCAAACATCTCTACGGCATTTACCAAAAGATGAACAAGCAGTCGATTACGTTCGATGAGGTGTATGACCTGACGGCGCTACGGATCGTGACCGATACCAAGATGAACTGCTACGCCGTGCTGGGGGTGATTCACTCGATCTGGCGGCCAGTCCCAGGGCGCTTCAAGGATTACATCGCAATTCCCAAATCCAATCTCTATCAGTCTCTGCATACGACGGTGGTGGGTCCGAAGGGAGAGCATGTTGAATTTCAGATCCGCACGGAAGAGATGCATCGTATCGCCGAGCACGGCATCGCCGCGCACTGGAAGTATAAAGAGCAGGGACAGGTTGCAGATCGTGACAGCAAGGCCTTCGGCTGGTTGCACCAATTCGTCGAGTGGCAAGAAGATCTGACGGATAACCGTCAGTTCATGGACTCGGTGAAGCTCGATCTCTTCCATGATGTGGTCTATGTCTTCACGCCCAAGGGGATTGTGAAAGAGCTGCCGAGGGGATCGACCCCCGTCGATTTTGCTTTTGCAATTCATACCCAGGTCGGGGACCATTGTGTCGGAGCCAAGGTGGATGGAAAGATCGTGCCGCTCAAGTATCAACTAGCCAGCGGGGATACGGTCGAAATTCTGACGTCACCCACGCAATCACCGCACAAGGACTGGTTGAAGTTTGTCCGCACGTCGCGCGCGAAGACCAAGATCAAACATTGGATCAAACTCGAAGAGCAGAAGCGCAGCGTCGAAATCGGCCGTCGTTTACTGGAGTCGGAGTTCCGCCGTCAGGGAATGGCGCCGGCTAAGATGTTCAAGTCGGCTGAGCTGTTAGAGGCTGCTCGTCAGTCTGGATTCGAGAACACCGACGAATTGGCTGCGGCCGTCGGATTCGGCCGGGTGGCGACGTCGCAGGTGATCGGCAAGCTCACGGCTGTCTCATCCGGATCGCCGGCGCCGGCGCAAGAGCCTGCTGCCGCGCGAAAGACGGTCGCTGGAAAGAGCGACGGCACAGGTGTACAGGTCAAGGGGTCTCGGGATCTGCTGATGCAGCTATCGCGCTGTTGCCATCCCGTGCCAGGCGACCGCATTATTGGGTATATCACTCGTGGCCGCGGGCTCACAATCCATGCCGTCGATTGCCCGAATCTTGAGGCGCTGGACTACGATAAGGAACGGCTGGTGGAAGTGGAATGGGACACCGCGACACCCAGTACACACTCGGTCAAAATGTCCATAGTCGCTGTTGATAAGACGGGGGTCTTGGCGAACGTATCCTCCGCGATTGCGGAATGTCATGCCAACATCAGCCGCGCAGAAATCGCAACGCGGGAAGATCAGAAAGCGGTGCTGGACTTTGTTGTGGAGGTGTCGGACACCAACCATATCAATCGGGTACTCAAAGCCATTGAGCGTGTAGAGGGGGTGATTACGGCAAGGAGGTTACGGGCCTGGCAGGAACGCTCCTAACTGGCAGGGTGCTCTGGTTTGTTTGGTCTATTTAGTTTGTTTGGTTGAATGGGACTGACCAGATGAACTAAACAAACCAAATGAACCAAATCAACCAGTTTTGCCTGCTACGGGACTTGGAATTGGAGTTTCGATCCCCGCTGCAACTTCAAGCTCTCTGCTCGGCCTGCTGCCAGTTCTAAGACATAGAGCGCGCCCTCGTTGGGCCGGTATTGTGGGCAACTATCGTCGGTTCTCGTACAGATCGGAACATTCTGTTCCATATGGATGATCTGTTTCTTGTCATTGATCCAGATGAGATCGAGCGGGATTTTGGTGTTCTTCATCCAGAACACCCAGGCCTCTGCTTGGGAGAAGGTAAAGAGCATCCCTCGGTCTGGGGCTAAATGCGTTCGGTACATCAATCCCTCTGCTCGTTTCTGGGGCGTGTTGGCCAATTCCGCCTGAATGACGGCGCCTCCTGGAAGGGTAATTGGGACCAGCCCGGATGGGACAGGATCGTTTCCCGCCAGGACATAGCCGGGGAACGAGAAAAGGAGAATGAGGAAAATCGCAAGTGGTCGGTGTCGTTGCACGGCGGCATCCTATCGGCCCACTGGAGATGAGTCAAGCCGACGGCCATGTGGGTTTAGGTTGTAGGAAATGGATAACTCGTATCTGTTATCCTTACGCCTGCTCGATGAAGAGAGAACAAAGGAGGGCTGAACATGGCTGAGTGGGTGACGTATAAAAACCATAAGATTAAGGCCTGTTCCCAACATCTCGGAGGCGACCGATGGTCGCCCAAGGCGCTGGCTTGGCTCTCAGAAGGAGGCCGAGTGCCAATGAAAACTCTGCAGGGCGAATCGCATGAGATTAGGGAGACGGAAAAAAAGGCAAATGAAATTGCGCTTGGGAAAGCCAAGAAATGGGTCGATCAGCATCAATAGGTCGAAGCTGACCTGTTCCTTTCACGTGCGTCTTGCAATCGCGCGGTTGCCTATGCGATCCTCGGCCCGAACAAGCAAGGGGTGGGTGTATGAAAGAGATACGAAAAGTCCACTATGTCAAAGGCGTGTTTGTGTGCCCGAAGTGTCGGCAGTCCTATGTGCAGGAAAAGTGGATCGAAGAATGGCGGGTTCGCTGTCACAAGTGCGACTATCGCGGAACCTTGACCGAAGTGTCCGTTGAAGAACGGATGGAAGAAGAAGTGGTCCGTCGTTGAATCGGCGCCGATTGTGCGCGCTAGTTCCCTCTCCCTGTGAGTCGATCGTGTCTCCCCTCGCCTCTATGTCACGAATCCGTATCCTCGGTTTCCTGTTTTTGAGCGCCCTTCTTATGGCGCTGGGCTCCGGCGCGGTTTCAGCCGACGAGCCGGCCCCACCGGTGAAGGTGCTCGTAACCTATCATTCGCTCTCGGGCAATACGGAACGTATGGCCGAAGCGGTGGCTGACGGCGTGAAGAGCGTGCCAGGCGCGGAAGTGCTCTTGAAACGGGTTGGGAAAGTGACGGCGGACGATTTATTTTCCGCCGATGCGGTCGTGGTCGGTTCGCCTGTCTATTGGTCGAACATGTCGGGCGAGGTAAAAACCTTTTTCGACAATTGGCAGTTTAAGTTCGGGGTGTTTCCAGACTTTAAGATGAAGAACAAGATCGGCGCAGCCTTTGCCACCGGTGGGCAGGTGTCGAGCGGAAAGGAAGTGACGATGTTGACGATCCTTGCTGCGATGCTGGGGAATCAGATGATTGTTGTCAGCGGGGGCGGGGCATTTGGCGCATCTGCCACCACGGAAGGGGACAGCTCCGGCATCGACAACCAGGAGTTGGCTGATGCCAAATCATTGGGCAAGCGTGTGGCCGAAGTCGCGATGAGATTCAAGGCTGGTTCAGCAAAGTAGCACTCTTCCTTCTCCCTCTTATATTGATATGCCATGCGGAAAAAGGCTTCATCCGGTTTTGGGCCAGGGGGCCGTCCCATTTCCGGGAGTGGGAGTATCCCATTGAGCCCCGCTCCAGAATCGGTTGCACTCCTCGCCGCGTTTGGCGCCATCGCCGCCAACGATGTTTACGCGATGGCGCCAAAGGAATCCGTCGTCCGCGGATACGAGTATTACCGACAGCAGCGGCTTCACCACTATGTCTGGAATCACAATTACACGACCCTAACGGCGCAGGTGCAAGGGACCAGGCTCTACTCGGTCGTCTTTGCTCTCGACGACGGGTTCCTTGAGGCTTCCTGCGATTGTCCTGCTTGGGATCCCGGTTGGCTCTGCAAACATGTGATGTGCGCCTGCTTCACGACCAAACACATACTCTCGCCGGAGACGTTCACAGTGCCGGCGTGGCAGGAAACCAAGCTGCCTGCGCTTCGGGCCGAGTTGCTCGGCCACAGTCCGGAGGCAGCCTGGAAATTAGAAGTGGCTTCCAGTGGAACGTCTCACAAGGGATCTGCCAAGAAGGGACCGACCTATCAAATCGTTATCGATGTTCGGCACACATACCCCCGGCTCCTCATCCACCGGAACGGCGTGCCGCTTTCAGGGGGATGGGTCTCCGCGCTCCCGCCCGAACTGGTTCCTCTCCTCAATGGATCTTGGTTTTCCGGGTTTGGGGAAGATCCGTTGCTTCATTATCTCAGGTCTCAGGAGAGCCCTTGCCCGATCGTGCTGATGTTTGGCCAGGAATCTATCCCGCTCCAATGGGACGAGTCGGCCAAGTGCCGGAGCAAGACAGAGATCGACCTCGTTGGAAACCAGATCAGGGTCCGCGCGGTCTGCCTCGCCGATGGGGTGCCACTCGAGCGGATCGCGCGCTTCAGGACGTTTGTGGCCGATTTGAGGGGCAGGCGGTTTCTGTATGTGAAGGACGAACGCGGCTGGGATTCGTTCCGTGCCTTGCGGCAGCGTTTCAAGGAGGTCGATCCGTTCCTCGATTCCTATGACGATCTCGACGAAGGATTCCGCGCGGTGCCGTTATCGGGCCAGGCCGGGTATGGGCGATTGCAAGGCGCCAACCAGGATACGGAGTTTAGACTTACGCTGGACGAGTTCCAGTCCGCGCAAGTCGAGTTGATGCCCAAGCAGGCCAACCGGGTCTTGGGCGATCTCATGCTGAAGATAGACGGGCAGGACGTATCGGTTCAACGTCTTGCGCTTCATCCACCCGGTATCGCCCCGTCGTGCGCGCTGATCCTGAAGCCTCCGTCCAAGGACGCGGGCGCTACGTCCGTTTCGTGGACATTGCAGGCGCAATGCCGTCGGGGAGATGTCCAGTTCGCTCCGAGCGTCTCAACCTTTGGGTGTATCTTGGCATTGGAACAAGGCCGTGCGGTTTCAAGTTCGTTACGCGCGAAAAAGAGAAAGGCTGTGCTCTACGATACGTTTTTCAGGCTGCTTTCTGTGCGCGAGGCCAAGGAGCGAGACCAATGCATCAAGACGGCCATCGGCATGGAGGGCTGGTCCCGCGCTGTCAGCGACGAAGCGGCTCAGTGGCTCAGACAGAGTCTATCGGGCTATGCCAGGCAAGATGCGCGGCTGCGGATATGCGTCGGGCGATGGGAGCTGCAGCCGGTCGATAAGACTCGCGAGGTGTTGCTGTACCGGATCCCCTTCGAGGTCTTCGGCCCGGAAGTCTTTCGCGGCATGCGGCGCTGCGATGAGATGATGATCGATGCGCTGCGGCTGTTCCAACAATTGCCGGCTCTCTTGGAAACGCTTACGACCGCTGGGATCGAATTGCTGTATGAGGATAAGCCCCTCCAGGCATCTAAATGGGATTGTTCTGTCGATGTGGATCGTGGCGACCGGGAAGGCGCTGGGATCGACTGGTTCGAGATCCGTCCGGAGATCCGGTGCGACGGTGTGACATTGAGTGAAGCGGAATGGCGATCGGCGCTCCAGCTGGGAGGGCTCATCGACGTCAAGGGCGGTCTGCGGATTCTGGATAGCCAAACCCTGGAACGGTTGCGCGCCATCTTCGACCTTACCGGAGAGGCGAAGGCGGAACGAGGCGCCACGCAGATTGTGCGTGTGCCGAGGCTCCAGATCCTCGACTGGCTGGCGTTGCGCGAGCAGGGCATTGTGGTCTCACTGCCCGCAGAAGACGAGGCCCTGCTCGCCCGGCTCATGGGATTTACGAAGATCGCTGCGCAGCCTCTACCGCAGGGATTACGCGCAACCCTCCGGCCCTATCAACAGGACGGCTATGCCTGGCTGGCATTTCTTTACGAGCACCGCTTCGGCGCCTGCTTGGCTGACGACATGGGGCTGGGCAAGACACTTCAGGCCATCTGTCTTTTGGCTGCTATCCAGGAAGGTCGCATCGCTACGTCGTCGGGCGCGAAGGGCCCTCATTTAGTGGTTGTGCCGACAAGCCTCCTTTTCAATTGGGAGCAGGAACTTGCGCGGTTTGCGCCAGGCTTGAAGGTTCATGCCTACAGTGGCAGTGAACGAACGCTCGTTGCTCAGGATGGCGAGGTCGTCATTACGACCTATGGGCTGGTTCGCCGGGACATCGACATCTTGGAGCGGACGGCGTTTCATGTCATCGTGTTCGACGAAGCGCAGGCGGTGAAGAACATTCTGGCGGACACCACCGGCGCAGTCCGCCGGCTTAGAGGACGCTTCAAGCTTGCCCTGACCGGCACCCCGCTGGAGAACCATCTCGGTGAGTACTTTTCTGTGATCGATCTCTGCATGCCGGGGCTACTCGGGGAGTACGATCGGTTCAAACCGCAGTTAAAGCGGGTCGAGGGCCGTGCGCTGGAGCGGTTGTTACACCGGACCAGGCCTTTCATCTTGCGGCGGACCAAGGCCGAGATCCTCCATGACTTGCCTCCGAAAATCGAGAGCGAGGTGTTCCTCGACCTGACCGATCGGCAAAAGGCGCTCTATCAACAGACGGTTGCTCAGGTTCGCTCCACGATTGACGAGGCCTACCGCACGAAGACCTCCGGCCAGGCGCAGTTCATCGCGTTGACGGCCATTCTCAAGCTCCGCCAGGTCTGTCTTTCGCCGCGCCTTCTGACGAACCGAGCCGACGAGTCCTCGCCCAAGATCAGTTTCCTGATGGAGCGGCTGCAGGTCTTGCTGGACGAAGGACACAGCGCTCTGGTTTTTTCCCAGTTCACCAGTTTTCTGGACATTGTGCAGGAGTCTTGCGTTCGGCACGAGATACCCTACCATCGGCTGGACGGTTCTACCGCGGCAGTGGCGCGCAAGGGCCGTGTGGGGGCGTTTCAGACCGGGGAACAGCCGAGCGTGTTTCTATTGAGTCTCAAGGCGGGGGGGCAGGGGTTGAATCTCACCAAAGCGAGCTATGTGTTTCATCTGGATCCCTGGTGGAATCCGGCGGTAGAGAACCAGGCGTCGGATCGCGCGCACCGTATCGGACAGCAGCGAACCGTCTCGATCGTGCGGATTCTCATGCGCCACAGCATCGAGGAAAAGATGATCGCGCTCAAACAACGGAAACTCGAACTATACGACGCAGTCATGGCCGGCGCAGTGCGCGGCTCCGGGCAGGGCGTCTTGACGAAAGCCGATTTCGAGTATCTGCTCTCGCCGAACGCGGGGTGAGGACGGGCTCGCTCCACCTGCGCATCTTGGCGAGGCGTGATTCCATGTCTTGTGCAGACTTCCGACACATTTCCTGATTCGTTTTCGGTAGCAGTGAAACGAAGAACGACCAAGTGCTCGTCCTTCGCCACGGCTCACGGATCGTGGGACAGTGCTATTTGGCATCTCGCACGCCAGGCTTGCGCCATCATAATTTGAGCGGGTGCAGTGGGAATTGAGCGCAAACCGATTCTCTCTTCGGGTTGGTGGGGTACAGAGGGAAAGGTTGGTCCCGAAGGCGGGATTTGATTTAAGGCCATTTCAGCACCTTCAATACTGGCGCGGATTTCACAGTGTTTGCCCTGGAATGTCAATGACTTGTGGCCTGAGAAAGAGTGAGATTGAGTGAGAGGTAATGATCGGGAAAACGCTTTTCAATACGACCGTTTTACGACCGCACCGGTTAATCGAATTGAGGCGTACAGGCTTCGTCTCTTCCCTTGTGTCTCCAATCCATTGTCTGTTCGCTAATGCCTGCGACCACCGGGTAGCGACAGGCGGCTGTTCATGCTCTGGTGCATTGCAATATGGGGTGTCAATTCTAGTTGCACAGATCCAACATCAGAATTCGACCCTTAGCCGACGTACACGACCGACCGCTATCAGGTGGTCCAATCGAATGACGGCGCCGTCGGGATCCCACGGGGGGTAAAAGAAAGAACGTTCACCGCAGCACTTGCGCCTTAAGCAAGTGCCGAAGGCTGGTTTGATTTGAGGCTAGTTCAGCCCCTTCAACACTGACGCGAGATTCACAGGTTTTACGCCAGAAAGTCACCGACTTGCGACTTGAGACGGAGTGAGGTTGCGTAAGATGGAATGAGCAGAAAATAGCTCTGTTATATGACCGTTTTACGACCGCACCCCTCTTATTGCAGACTTCTGCCACTGCTGCTTCTCGGTCGCTACGCTATGGCACCCGAGTAGGCCATGCCTTGAGGCACTCCTGTACATGCCTCTCATCTGTTGACTGGGCGACGGTCTTAGATGCCAGGGCGGCCATGAACGTATGCACTCTGGGATCGTCGAACTTACAGAGGTTGCGGAGGCCAAAATCGTGAACCGTCAGAGCTTCCGACTGTGCGGCCTCAATGAAGAACGGCACGAGGCCGTTCATTTCGACGGAAAGACCTCGGGGAGGAAACCCAGACATGTGGAACTCATACAATCTGAACTTATTCTGCACGACAGGAGATATTTGTTCGATGGCCCTAGAGAATGCTGTCCAGTCCTGAACAGCTAACTCTCGGCCAAGAACAGCAAATGGATTATTGGTTTTTCGGCTAGTAGTCAGGAATATCTGACTTGTTCGTGATGATGTCTCAAAGTCCTCATGCCAATATCTTCCCCATACCACCTGGAAGTGACGGTCGATCTGATTCAGCCCCCATTCCGTCCCGACCCAAACGGTTTTAGTGAATGGATCATCTCGAACAACCCAGATTTGATCACCTGTCAGCCCAGATTGAGTAGTAATAGATGTCACTTTCAGTTTCTTCATAAGCGGCTGCACCACGAGACCTTCGCCGGGCCCAGCACCACCTTCCCCTGGCCGTATGGTCCCGAACCAAATGTGGCTCCCAACGATCTCAAGCGCAGCCACGCTCATGCACGGATTCAGGACATCAGCAAATGGGCGCTGTTGATAGCGAAGCTCGTGCGTCTCTTTTGCACCTTCACCGCAATAGGCTGGTTGTTGCTCAAATTCCTGACCAGAAGAGCTGCGAAGGATTTCTTTAGACTGAAGCTTTTCATAAGGCTTGGGAGGCCACGGTCCGGTGAACTGGTGAGCGAAAGATTGCGCGTCAACCTGCTTGAGCCGATCGGTTTTGCGTTCGAGAACAAAATACCGACCGTCCTTCGAGATGATTCCCACATTGCGCTTGGAGAACACGATGTTTTCAGTTTGCGGCAGCGTATCCACGTTCTCAAACTCACCGCCATTCCCCCAGGTATTGGGAGCACAGACGAACACCAAAAAGGCCACAACAGACTGAGCCAGCCCGAGGGTCAACAAGCGTGATAGGTTCTCAGACGTCCTAGAACTGTAATTGTTCATGCTCTCTTCTCCTCTCAGCCAGCCTACTATGTTACTGAGCCGACCATCAAATAGTGCGTAGTGCGGCCTCAATAATCACCTGATTTTCAGGCAGAAATGCCACTTGTGGCAAAGGTATACGCGCAGACTTTGACGGTCTCATCAGTAATTGTTCACTGCTCAGGCTTATTGAGTAGTTAGAGAACCTCTGTGCGGCCTCGCGAAGAGAGGAAATGGACCGAAAAGTTCCCGATGGAGCAGCCCGGTAGGCCAGGACTGCTCCACCAGAAATCATTTTCCGCGTAACGAAGACTTAGATAGCGCATGTCGTAGGTACAAGCAATCTCAACAACACGCGCTCATGGGGCATGGGTCGAATCATAATTCTGACCGTTATCGATTGGGGCGCCTCCTGGGCCTTGATCATGCGGGACTCCCACACGGACACTTCCACTACAGGTGCCCCCATGCCCGTCATCCGCCTGAAACCAGAGAGCATACACGCGCCCATTACCAGTTCCCGACCGCTCTCTTCGTAACTGGGCTTGCGACGTACCAACTCCAAATCCATCGGGCGCCGTATCGCCGTCGCCCAGCCCATTGACCGGTTCATCTTGTGTGATGGCATTTATCTTGATCGTCACAGGATCATTATTAGGGTCAATCACCCCTTGGACTGACACTGTGGAGATTTTATGATTGGGTGGCCATAAGGTTGATGTACTTGGAGCTGCACTCGTGCAGACCGGAGGGTCATTAGGAGTTCCAAAGAATCCTTGGGGCACGACAACTGATTGCGAGGTGTTGAGTATGTTAAACGAACAATTGTTCTGCTCTTGGAGTTCAACAACCTGTCCCGGAGCATCTGCGCAGGCTGCCAAATGATAAGTTCCCAATGGTAACCCGGATGGTAACGTCAGTGTGGTGGGTGCGCCCTGACTCTGCTCGCCGGGAGCCAAGGCTGGTATCAATCGCTGTCCCAATACCAGAGCGGTCTGCGGATCCACAACGTTTGTTGTGGAAAGATAATAACGAGTAACAGAAGGTGGTGTTGCCACGGAACCGATGTTTCGTGTCCATTCGGTTATTTTGACTGGATTCCCACCTTGAGATTGCAGTACTGGAGGCACAAACAACGGCACCACTAAGTCGGAACCTCCAATCCAACTCACTATAGCAACGGCTTGCTCCTCCACTCCTCCCTCTGCTTGGAACCCAGAAACGACACGATCCGTTCCTATGATAGAACTGGTAATCGTTAACAGCGCCTGACCGCTGATGTCGGTGCTCTGTGTGAAGCTGAATCCTTGGTTAGGTCCCTCCGCTACCTCAAAACCGACTTCAAAGTTTGGCACGGGTGGATGACTGGGAATCCCAAAATTGAGGACCGTTGCTGTGACCGTATGGAGTGTGCCGATCGGGAGTTGGGTGGTACTGGGAGTTAACGTTAACCGAGGCTCAAAAGGGATTGGAGTCAGGTTGGTATTGTCACGTAACTCCTGCGCATTGAACAGAACCAATGCGGCCACCTCGGCCCGTCGCTGGGCAACGGTCGATGCTGAGATAGTTTGAATCAACGTATCCAGTCGCGTCCTGGCTAATGTCCCGTCTTGAGTATCCAGCGCCTGACGAGCAGACGCCAGTTGAGTAACCAGGGCATTCGCCAATAGAGGATCAGAAATCCATCCCAACTGAATGGCTTGATTGAGATCGTCTCGTAATTGTTCCCAATGTCCATAGCTTCCCGCGGTCACTCCAGATGGCCCTAAAATTAAGGACCGAGACACAATGGACTGACTGATTTGGGTTGCTGCTTGCTCCAGAGTCGGTGTCAGCTCTTCTTCTGAATTCAGGACAAGTTGCCAGAATGGCACCGCTTCCGTTGGCCGGATGGTTGGGAGCCCTCGGCTCTGGAGCACAAGCCCTGAGATACTACTGCCAGGCCCAACGTTCGGTGTGCTGTTGAGTGACCAGAAATGAGCGAAACCTGTTTTGCTGAGGCCACCAGCCCAACCGGTCGGTACCTGCTGCCCAAATGCCACCAGATACCCACTTGATACCGGAAGTTCCAACGGGCGCAACGAGTCCACCATCTCGTCGAAAGTGAGGATGCTCACACCATAACGGGATGGAAAAGCCGCTTGAATCGAATGGAGGCAAGAAGCCCTTAGAAAACTTCGTGGTCATATCAACCCTGATCAGCCAAATCTGGCCGGTATTGGAGCTCGGATTCGTCACGGTGTAGTTATAATTATAAATTTGATTGGGAAGATCGTGTGTGACGACGGTCTGGGTGTTTACGCCGACTAGTGTAGGTGTCGGAAGGAGCCCCACATCTGCCCGTGCGGAAATAGGCATGAGGCTCCATCCAAATAAACTACCGCACATCAGCAGCGATGGCATGAGGATGCTCGACGTCAATTGAGAAATTCTAGTTGAAACGAACATGGTACGCTCCCCCTGTATGGCAATCCTTGAACCCGACATTATTCGCGATCAGGAGTTGCTGGAATTGCTTGTCGGTAAAACAGCTCGTCGTTTGCCCGCCGAGATCAGTGGAATTAAAATCGACATCTTTCCCGGTGCGGTGAGAACTATGTGCGCCGCTCTCGGAAAAATTCCCGGCTATGTCAAATTTCCCGCCTCGTGGCAGACTGAGATCGTTAATACTTAAGCCTCGCCCCGTAATTTGAAAATATCCTTGCGCAATGCCAGCGGTGTAAAGCAGTGTGTCACTCGCACCCGCAGTTCCTTGCGGGTGAAGACTGACTGAGCTTGGGGATCGTATGACCGCATAGTTCTGCCCAGGGGGTAGATCTGATAATCCATCTACCCCAACGGGTACGACAAACTGAAAGTTGCAACTCGTGATGCAAGACCACCCAGGGGGGAAAGTGACTGTGCCTCGCACCTCAATATTCCCAGCAAACTGCGGAATGGTGTGAAGAATCACGGCGGTGGAACTATTCGTAAAGGTCTGGATGATGAACGGATCATTATTAAAGTCAGAACAGGACAAGCACACGAAACCACCATTAGGCCCCACGCTGATGTCGGTTAAAGGAAAGGTACCCCCATGAGTATGTCCACCACTGTTGGCGGGGTTACCTGGGAAAATACCGACTAACTCGTCAAAAACTGAGCAGTTCAGTAGGTCACCGCTAGAAATGTCATAGCAGGAGAAAAAATGAAAATAGGGAGTGCCCACGGGACTATTTGGATTCAGCTTCGAAGGAGGAACACTTTGCGAGAGGGCTTGACCGCACTCAATTAGTAAGAATAAGCATATAAGTAAGGATCCAATCAGCTTTTGCATGGCCACTCTTCCTCCTTCTGAGAATGATCGGCGGAGTCTAAAAACGATCTCTTAGCGGCGACAGGTTATACACTTCATCCGATATGGTCAATAGGTATGCGATGTAAAGCAATGAGCGTGCCCTTCTCGGAAAGTTGCAAAGCCATGGTTTATTAGGAGCAATAAAAAGATTAGAGAGGATAGAGTCCGAGAAAATGTAAGAAAAGATGCATCTTGTGAAAAATGGTACAGTCATCTGGTCATTTCAGTCACCTGAAAAAGGACCTCTTTTTTCAAATCTACAGAACAGCGACATATCATATGCCAGACCTTTCTAAGTCCTAGAACCATCTGATTTCTGGACGGTGGAAGTCGAGTTCTTGGTCACATGAGTTCGAGAACGTACGGGAAGACATGTGGGCAAGCTTTTGGACACCGATACGCGTGTGAGGTACCTGTTCACGACCCTCCCCCAGCCGACTCAGACCCAATCCAGCCAAGCGTAGCGCGAGCGAGCGCCATCTCTAATGAACGGCAGCTTTCCGGCGTGGAGATTGCTCTAGCGACTGTCGCACAGTGGCCGGATGCCGACGGTCGCGAAATGGCCATTTACCGTCTGACTTGCGTACAGGGGAAGGCTAGGTTTAGAAAGCTGCTTTTTCGAGGGTTTGAGAATAGGGGTTCTTGCAGGTTTTGTGGACAAATGACTTTGACACCTTCACCGCCTCAGCAATCGCTCGAGTCGACTTCCCTTGAGCCTATATCCGATGGACTGAGAAGGCGTATCGACAGCCTATCCCGTGAGCGAGCGGAAGTGGCGCCGACACATTTGTGGCGTCCCCACTCGATGTCTTACAGCGTCCGTTCCAACTGCTCCACGATCTCTCGGATCGTGTTGAACTCCGATTACCAGAAGGCTTCGGATGTCATGTGCTGCGCTGAATCATGCGGGCTAGAGATAGAGAAGTTGGTTGGCTATTTCTTCGGCAGTGAACGTGTTGAGCACGGTCATGATCAGTCTGGCGAGTTCAAAGTCCGAGGCGCGGCGGTTGGCGATGAGAATGCCTGCATGGGGGCGCTGTTCGCGGAGCGCGGCTTCGTGCAGCCGTTCAAAGTCGCAGCGATTATGGGTGAGGATTGTTCGCCGGTGTGTGGCCGCAAAATGCAGCTGCGCGGTATCGGAATGCCCGAGGTTCTGCGCTTCTCTGGTGGCTAGGACATCGAATCCGTGCGGATGTAAGAGCTGGGCTACAAAGACCGACACATCTTCATCGAGGTACAGCCGGATGAAGAGCGAGGAGGCGGTCATTGGAGGCGAGGATGAACCTTCTCAGTTGGGACGTGATTTCGGAGGATGTCCTCGTCGATGGCTTGGCGATGTTCCTGATAGTAGCTGAGGGCATCGAAGACCTGAGCTAGGGTGAGGTGGGGCAGCCGCCCGATGATTTCTTCCGGGGCGACGCCGAATTTCCATAATTCAGCGATGGCTCGTACCGGAGTGCGGGTGCCTGTCACAATTGGCGCCCCGCCGAGAATCTCTTCGGTGCAGACAATGTAGGGATGGCTTGTTGCGGTGGTCATAATGCAACCCACTGCGATGGATCGTTGGCAAGCCTACTGGAGGGAGGGAGAGAAGTCAATTTGAGCCTGTCGCCGGACGAACTGGGGATGCGTCATAAGTCTTTTTGTCTAAGGGAGGGCACGTTTTGCAGAGCGCTCAGTCATCAGGCTAACAAGCGGCGGAACAACTCTGTGGCATATCAGTACTCCGCTGGTTCGCAGGTTGATGTGGTAGGGGGATGCCACAGAGGCTGCTCAAAAAGTTTGTCCAGCAAGGCCGCAGGCGAGTCGAAACCGGAGGCGTAGCCTCTGGCTACGTTGAGGATTTCGATGAGTCGAGAACGAAGCTGGCGGACTTTTTCAGCAGCTTGCTACAGCGTTCGCTCCAACTGATCCACCATCTCGCTAATCGTATCGAACCCCGACTGCCAAAACTCTTCAGAGGCCATATCAACGCCGACTTTGGCGAGAATTGTCTGCGGCGATTCAGACCCGCCGGCACTCAGCAGCTCCAGGTATTTGGGCACGAACGAGGCGCCTTCTTTTTGGTACATCCGATAGAGGGCCAGGACCAGTAAGTTGCCGAAACTGTAGGCGTAGCAATAGAAGGGGCTGGCAAAGATATGCGGGATAGTCAGCCATTCCCATTGAAATTCCTCCGGAACCTTGATGCCTTTTCCAAACTGCTGCCGCACCTCAGCCAGATAGGTCTTAGCCAGGTCTTTTACTGTCGCGCCTTGGGCGATCATCTCATGGGCCTGGTTCTCGAATTGGACGAAATAGGCTTGCCGAAGGACCGTGGCGTAGATGTCGTCCAGTTGGTTGAGCAGAAGTGCCTGGCGCACCTTCTTATCCCGTTCCTGGTTCATCAGGGCATCGGACAGGATACGTTCCCCGAACACCGACGCTGTTTCTGCCAATGGGAGGGTGGAGTGGAAGGTAAACATAGAATGTTTCGCTGCTAACATGCCGTGCACTGCATGGCCGAGTTCATGGGCCATGGTGGCGATATCGCGCGCCTCCCCGGTGAAGTTCAGCAGCACATAGGGGGTCATGGCTGGGGTAACGCTATAACAATAGGCGCCGCCGATCTTTCCTGGCCTCGTGCGCGCATCGACATGGCGTTCATGGATCACCCGTTTTGCCAAATCGGCTAATTGGGGAGAGAATCCACGATAGGCTTCCAGTACCATTCGGACGGCATCCTGATAGCGATAAGATTTCTGTGCCGTGCGATGTGGCGCATAGATGTGATAGCGGCTCATCGGCTTGATCTTGCAGAGGCGAGCCTTGATACGGAAATAGTCCTGGAACATACCTGAATTTTTCTGACAGACCTTCAACAGCGATGCCACAGCCTCATCTGGAATGTCGTTGCCGAGGTTGCGGGTGGATATCGGTGAGGCGAAGCGGCGCAGTTGGAGATTTTCCGCCTTCCAGTCGTTGACCAGGGTCTTGTAGATTTCGCCCAGCAGATCGTGTTGGTCGGCATAGACACGGTAGAGCTCTCGATAGGCGGCTTCACGCATTCCCCCCTGCGCATGCCGGAGATAGGACGTGAGTTCCTCGCGTGTCATCGTCTTCCGTTTGCCGTTGACGGTGAGTGTGAAGGTGAAGGCATTCGTCACGATGTCGTACAGCGAATGGACTGCGCTGCGACCCGTGATGTTCTTGATGTTGACGATCTTCTCTTCCGGTTCTGACAACGTATGGGGTTGAAACCGGCGAATGGTTTCGAGGTGATAGCGGAGCGTGCCTGTTCCGGCCATAAGCCGTCTGGCATTGTCCCCGTCGACGCCCTGCCACCAGAGGTCGAAAAATACCAATCGGTTTTGAAGCGCCGTGAGCCGTTCTTCGACCTTGGTTTTGAACGAGCGAGCGGCGAGGTCTTTCGTATTTTCGGAGAACCAGAGGTAGGCATAGGCGCCAATCTTGGAGGCGGCAGCCGCGATGTCTTCACTCAGAGTCAACAACGGGCTGAAGACCGATGATTCCATCGTCGGGCTGAGCTGGGCCCGCGCTGATTCGAATTGCGCCACCTTGGCCTCGATCTCTCCCAGTAGGGTCTCAAACCGTTCAACCGGCTTTTCCGCTAAATGTGAGAGATCCCAGCGCTCGGAATAGGTGAGTTTCTGTTGCGTAGGGGAAGATGTTTTGCGTGAGGTCGAATTCGTCCGTCTGGTTTTCACCGGCATAGGTCATATCTCCTTCATCGCGCCGTCATGGATCCCGTGCGCTGGCATGTTCGGCCACAATCATACCATTCCTTCCGGCGCGGCCGCATAGTTTTCCGCCAGCCTGAGGCAAAGTGGAATCTTCCATCGCAGTGACATTCTCGGTATGATGCGCAAAGAATTTTGGGGAGATCCCATGACTGACCAAGAGCTTAACCGGGCAGTTCAGTATGTCACCGCCCGCACATCCTATGGGCGCGACATGGTGGCTGAAATTCTTACGACAGGGCTCGGCGAAATGGCGTCGCTGGCTACGCAATCGTCGGAGCGGTTCGAACGGGATGTGCTGTTGGAATATGTTTGCCAATGGACCATCAAGCGCACGGGCCAAACGGAGCCGTTGGTCAGGGAGATTCTTGGCTGCGCAAGCCGCTGGCTCGATGAAGTGTATGAGGAAGTTGCCAAGAGTCAGCCGGAAGCATTGGGCCTCTCAAGGGATGATGACGACGATGACAAAGGGGCAGAGCCGGTTTAGAGAATTGTGAAACGTGAAAGGTTAAATGTGAAACGCGGGGAGACCTTGGTTGCGGTGGTTCGTTTCGTGTGCCGGGTTGACCGAAACACATCTGATAAACCAGAGGTACTGCCGATGTTCTAACACAGTAGTCTCGTCCGTCTTGGGGTTGGCTAATGGGCCTCTATCCACCACTGACTGTGTTGGTATGAGTTGCCTGTGAGGCCTTAGGCAGGCAGCGAGCTTTTGAGCATCTCGAAATTCTTCGTCACCATGGCGTCACCGTTTTTCGTGGAGACGTCGATGCCGGTGGTACAGACAGTTCGGCACTCGTCGATTCGACCCAGCTTGTGCAGTGATTGTGCCCAGGCGTAGTAGGCGGCTGAGTAGGTGGGTTTGACCGTGATACATTGCTGAAGGGCCTTGGCTGCTTCTTCGAAGTTCTCATCCTCCATGTAGGCCTTTCCGAGACCAAACCAAGCCACCTCGTCGCTCGGGTCAATTGCCAGGACTTTCTTGAGCGGTTCGATTCGTCTATTCGCCATATCTTCCTCCAACTCTAGAGACGATAGCAGCGGTGAGCGCTCGTTGTCTATGTTCTTTCGTGCGTGATAATCTGAGGGCATCGCTCGTCTATCGTGAAGAGTATCTCGTAGGTTGCGAAAGACGCTTCACGTTTAACGTTTCACGCTTCACGGATTCTGCCATGGGCAAAACCGGACTTGTCTACGATCCACACTACCTCGACCACGATATGGGGGCCGGGCATCCTGAGTCACCGCATCGATTGCGCGCCATCATGCAGCAGTTGGGACAGAGTGGTACGGCGGCTCGACTGATTAAGATTGAGCCGCGAGAGGCGGAGGACGAATGGATTACGCAGATCCATACAGCCTCGTATCTTGCAATGCTGAAGAGTCACGCACCGACAAATGGACGGGTCTCGCTCGACCCAGACACCTCCATGTCTCCCGGCTCATTGACCGCCGCCTACTTGGCAGCTGGGGGAGCGCTGGCTGCTGTCGATGCGATTATGAACCGGCGAGTGGACCATGTGTTCTGCGCGGTAAGGCCGCCAGGGCATCATGCTGAAGCGGAGCGCGCGATGGGGTTTTGTCTCTTCAATAATGTGGCGATCGCTGCCCGCTATGCGCAGAAGAAGTATGGCCTCACGCGCGTGTTGATTGTTGATTGGGATGTGCACCATGGAAACGGCACCCAGCACAGTTTTGAGGAAGATCCCTCCGTGCTTTTCTTCAGCACACATCAATTTCCTCACTACCCAGGGACAGGCCGAGAATCGGAACGGGGACGGGGAGCAGGCGAAGGGTTCACGATCAATGTGCCGATGGAAGCGGGTGAGGGCGATGAAGAATATCGTTCTGTCTTTCTGAAGTCGTTGGTGCCGGCGGCTGATGATTTCAAACCGGAATTCGTGATCATTTCAGCCGGGTTCGATGCGCACAAAGACGATCCGCTTGCGAGTATGGGGTTGACGGAAGAAGGCTACGCCGGCCTGACAGGCATCGTGGCCGACATTGCCAAGCGCCATGCCGAAGGGCGCATCCTTTCGTCGCTCGAAGGCGGCTACAACCTCACGGCGTTAGCTGCTTCGGTGGATCGGCACATTCAGTCCCTCTTAGCCGCATGAAGACCTCTATCAAAGTTCTGCTTGGGTGTGTCCTGGCTGGTGTGTTCGCCTATCTGTATTACACTGAGATCAAACCGGTCGTGATTTTTGGGTTGCGGTCGGATTATGCCCGTGCGATTCCCTTCCAGAAGGTTCCGGAAGGTCTCACGAGCCTGAAGGCTGAATCTTGCGGGGAGTGCCATCGCGAGATCTACGACGAATGGAAGACGAGTATCCATGCCCATGCCTATGAGGATCCTTTCTTTCAGGCCTATTGGAAAAAGGACAAGAATGTCTGGGTCTGCTTGAACTGTCACACTCCGCTGGAAAATCAGCAGCCGACTTTGGTGAAGGAGATTCCGCGAGGGAGGGTGGAGAAGGCGGTTCAAGAGCCTAATCCGCAGTACGATCCGGAGTATCAAAAGGAATCTGTGACCTGCGCGGTCTGCCATGTGAGGGACGGAGTCATCTATGGACCGTTCGAAGATTCGGCTGCGCCGCACCCGACCCAGTTCGATCCGAACTTTAGGACGGCGCAGGTCTGCTATCGCTGTCACAATGTCGTGTCCGGGCCGGCCCAGTTTTACAACGTGGGGCCTTGCGGGACTTACGCGGAATACGAAGGCAAGTTCTTTATGCAGGAACGGGGTTTCATTTGCCAGAGTTGTCACATGCCGGAAGTCGATCGGCCGGTTGCGACCAATAGCCCGATCCGGCGAGGACGCAAGCACCTCTGGCGCGGTGGGCATGACCCAGATATGGTCAAGCGGGCGGTGGGAATACAAGTGCGGGCCGATAATACTTCGCCCAAGCCTGGCGATCGAGTCGGATTTACTCTCACGTTGATCAACGCAGGAGCCGGCCATAAGATTCCGACCGGCGATCCCGATCGATATTTTACGGTGGAGTTTTCGGTGGAAGATCGGCAGGGGCGGGTGCTCGAACAGCAAACCACAACGATGGGGCGTTGGATCATGTGGCAGCCGGCCATCGTCGAGTTGTATGATAACCGTCTGTTACCCCTGGCCAGCCGGGAATACCAGTTTGCGTACCAACTTCCGGCTCAAGCGGAGGGCTTGAAAGTAAAGACTCGGGTGCAGTATCACATCCTCACTGATAAGCAACATGAGATGTTGCAGACGAAATATGGGCTGACGGGGAACGATCCCTATCAGTTTGTTGTGTACGAGCGGGAGTTTCCGCTGTCCGTGGCGCTTGCATCGGCATTAAGCAAGAGCGATCAGCCTGCAGCCGTCAGCCGTCAGCCAAACGAACTGAGTTGCAAGGCGGGAGCTGAAGGCTACAGGCAAGGCTGAAGGGGTTCAGGCATAACCCGCATTATTCATGACAGTTCGTCGTCCCCCACCCATCCCTCCCCCATAGTATGGGGGAGGGTGAGGGAGGGAGTGCGAGAGCGGCGCGCGGAGCTCCGAGAACCCGAGGCGTACTCGTGCAGTACGTTGAGGGTTCGAGGGGCGAGCCCGCCGCCCGAAGGCTCGTCGTAGCAGCGGATCGGCGATTGCAGCAGAAGTGTTCATGAATAATGCGGGCTAAGGTCGAAGTTCCGAACACTTCAGCCTGAACCCCCTCAGCCTATCTACCTGAGTAGTTACGAAGGACCGATATGACACACGAATTATTGATTGATACCGAAACTCTTCAGCAGAACTTGGGGCAACCTGGGCTGGTGGTCATCGACGTGCGTGGGCGCGCAACTTATGAATTCGGCGGCCATATTCCCGGGGCTGTCCATTCGACCTGGCATGACTACAGCGATCCACAGGCCGTGCCGAAGGGGTTGCTGGATCCAGATCGCGGACGCATGGAACAGAAGATCCGCGCTTTGGGCATCAGCCAGGACAGCGATGTCGTCATCTACTCCAATCCATTCGACAACTGGGGAGACGAAGGCCGCATGTTCTGGATGTTGGAATATCTCGGTCACCAGCGGTTGCGTATTCTCGATGGCGGGTGGGTCAAGTGGGTGCAGGAGAAACGACCGTTCGAACATGGGTTCGTGACGCCCAAGCCGGGAACCTTCACCATGAATCCGGTCGCGTCTGTGTTTGCCGGCAAAGATGAACTAAGACATTTGGTGAAGCAGCCGCATCCCGGCACCGCGATCGTCGATGCGCGGAGTCTCGAAGAATATCTTGGGAAAGAGATCTCGGGAATTCCGCGCCCCGGCCATATTCCTTCCGCGATTCATCTGGCCTGGACCGGATTTCTTCATGCCAATGCTACGGTCAAAGATCTGCAGACCATATCAGAGAGTCTTGCCGATAAGGGCCTCACGCAGGATCAAGAGATCATTTGCTATTGCACCGGCGGCGTCCGCTCCTCCTGGCTGTATTTCATCTTCAAACTTGCCGGGTATCGAAAGGTTCGCAACTATCCGGGATCCTGGTGGGAGTGGAGCCGCGATTTTGCCTGCCCGGTAGAAAAAGACGCCAAGGGACTGCAGCATATCTTGAATGTCGCCCCCCAGGGGCGGCCTTCTTGACAGCAAAAAACGGGCTGTGTAAGGTGATGCAGTCTGAGAATTCTGCGGATATCGTTCATCCGGCAAATAAACCTTAATCAGTGAGGAGGAACCCATGAACATGACAATCCATCGTGGTACATTGGCTGTGGCAGCGGTCGCCGCGCTTGTCGCTTTTCCGCTCCTCAGCGGTCTTGCCCTTGCTGGGAACACGCATGTGGATGAAGCGGTCGCGCATGCCAAGGAAGCGGTCTCCCATGGCAAGGCTGGCCATGCCGATGCCGTGGTGCAACATGGAGAGGAAGCCCTCAAGCATGCCATGGCAGCCGGCATGAAGAATCCGCATCTGGATGAAGGGATCACGCATCTCAAGGAAGCCATCACCCATGGCAAGGCAGGCCATGCCGATGTCGCTACGCAACATGCCGAAGGCGCGGTCACCCATTTGTCCGAAGTGAAGTAAACGATTCGATCAAGGTTCTTCTTGAACGGGCAGGGGCGACCCTGCCCGTTTTGTTCTGGGGGCATGCCAATCATGCAGGTCGGATTTTTTCAGTTCACTCCACGGTTCGGCGAGGTATCGCACAATCTCGATACGGTTGTGGATACGCTCGACCGGGTTGACGCTGACCTGATCGTTTTGCCCGAGCTGTGCGCATCCGGGTATCAGTTCGTATCGCGGGAAGAAGTCGTCGCGCTCTCGGAGCCAGTGCCGAGCGGGCCGACCACGCAACGGCTGATCGACCTGGCGAAGCGGCGCCGGATGACGATCGTTGCCGGTCTTCCTGAACGAGCCGGATCCGTTTGCTATAACTCCGCCGTGGTCGTCGGTCCATCCGGATTCATTGGGTGCTATCGCAAGACCCATCTGTTTTTTGAAGAAACGCTGTTCTTTTCGCCAGGCGACACAGGATTTCAGGTATGGGACATCGGATCGGCCAAAATCGGCGCGATGATCTGTTTCGACTGGTACTATCCGGAGGCGGCTCGCACCTTGGCAATCAAAGGTGCAGAGATTATCTGTCATCCCTCGAACCTCATCTTGCCTAATTGCCCGGACTCCATGCCGGTTCGGTGCCTGGAAAACCGAGTGTTCGCGATCACGTGTAATCGCACAGGAAGCGAAGCGCGAGGCGGCAAAGATCAACTGACCTTTATCGGGAACAGCGAAGTCGTCGCCCCCAAGGGGACGATTCTGCATCGTGCGCCGCGGGATCAGGAAGAGCTCTATATCGCCGAGATCGACCCTGCCGAAGCACGGAACAAAGCCCTCACACAGTACAATGATCTGCTGCGCGATCGACGCGAATCTCTCTATCGCTAATTGGTTGCACTGGTTTGTTTGGTTGATTTTGTTATTTAGTTCATCTGATTAAACCAAGCAAACGAAATCAACCAAACAAACCAGTGCAACAAGTTCTGCTCGTCTCGCTTGCACACCGTCGGCCGGCGCGGTAGGATCAGTATCATGAAGGCCCCACTCGGTAAAGGCATCTTCCTCATCGCAGCGCCGTCCTTGCGCGATCCAAACTTTCGGCAGACTGTCGTGTTGCTTTGCGAGCATGGGGCGGAAGGCGCACTGGGAGTCGTCGTCAATCGTCCAACAGCGATGTCGGTTTCGGAAGCGTTACCTCAAATTCCAATCCTCGAAGGCCAACGGCACGTCCTCTTCTCCGGAGGGCCGGTGCAAACGAATCAGGTGATGATGCTCTATCGCTTGGAACATTTGCCTGAGAATTCCCATCATGTCTTTGACGGGATCTGTCTCGGCGGAGATACAGACCTTGTCGATCGCATTCTGACTACTACTGAAGGGCGCGAGGCGTTTCGCGCCTATCTCGGATATTCCGGATGGGGCCCAGGGCAGTTGGAGTCGGAAATGCAGACCGGATCCTGGTTTACCCTTCCGGCAGATCCCAACGCTGTCTTCCACAAAGATCCCACACGTATCTGGCCGGACATCGTGAGCACCCTCGGCGACGACTTTCGCCATTATGCGGATATGCCGTTCGATCCCTCCCTGAATTAGCGGGATGTTGAAAAAGTCGCTCTTCACACCCGCCCGACCCCGGCGCGCCGAGACGCGCCTTTTCCCATGCGTCGTTCTCGCCTCGAAAGCATCCTCAACGTACCCCACTTGGGAAATGAGCTGTCTTGGCAGCTCGGGATGGGCGGGTGACGAACGGTACGCCTCCGGTGCTTCCATCGGCTGCGGCCTTGCTGACAGCCGTTTGAGCATTCAGCGCGAGGGATGCTGCGAGAAAGTGCTCCGATCGCCTCCTCCCTTTACCCATTCCATTGCAGCCTTCTTGTGCAGGGTGGTACCCTGCGTTCTCGTGAGTTAGCTTTCCGGAGTCGCCCGATATGCTCAAACGGCTTGGCTGTTGGATGGTGCTAGTGCTCCTTGCCAGTGCCTGCTCCGGGTGTGGCGTGCTGTACACCATCGTGAAATCCGAGTCCAAGCTGGACCGGCTGGCCGTGCCGATGACAAAGACCGAGGTGATCGATCACGTTGGCCGTCCGGATCGTGTGTTGCGTGACGATGGCCGTCTGCTGGTGTGGGAATATTCCCTTACTGCCCGTAAACAGTGGCTCTATGAGTTGGCTTTCTGCCCTCTATCGGTCTGGGTCGGCGGGTGCATTTTCTATCCCTTCACCAACATCGTTGCGGATCACCAACGTGAATATCCCCACCACATCGTGCTGGTGAACGACGAACTCTGTGCCTGGGGCACACCCGCTGCCATTCTGCAGCGGCGCCGCGCTTGCGCTTCGTCCGGTACTGCAGCCCTAGGGTCCGGAGGGATGAATGGGCACCCTGAACCGATTGTGACAGGTGTCGGCCCGATCAATCGAGATACGATCGATCGCTACAGGACGATGGCAGTCCTGGAGTTTGAGGATGCGCCTGACGCAGAGGGGTCTGGGTCGCGTGTGGCAGGGATGGTGACGGCCCTGTTGTTGGACTTGGAGGTCAATATGGTCGAGCGAGCCGAGCTCGACGAAGTATTCAAGGAGCAGGTCGTCCAACTGAAACATGCCGACAATGCCGATGTGCTGAAGGTAGGCAAGCTCGTCGGTGCGCAGGCCATTGTGGTGGGTGAAGTGCAACAGTGGGAGCGAACGGATGGAGATCGAGTCAGCCGCGTATCGCTGGCTATCCGGATGATCGACGTTGAGAGCGGCGTCGTGTTATTCCATGGGGAGGGGCATAACTCAGAGGCCACGGCTGATAATCCGGAAGGTTTGGCTCGGGTCATCGTCCATCGCATTCTCGCCCGGTTCGGATCGCAGACCGGGTTACTCGGATCTGGACGGATCGGAGTCAATTGGGAATTGCAAGAATCAGCCGGCGCTCGACACTACCTTGTCCGGGAACTTCGCAGCGGCCTGCCTGCCGAGAAAGCGGGCCTCAAGGTAGGAGATAGAGTCGTCGCCTGCAACGGCGCGGCTTTATCCGGCGTTGCTTCAGAGAGGGAAGCGAAACGGCTCTGTCAGGTCGAGGCAGGGCAGGCACTCCGGCTCGACGTGCGCCGTGCCGATCAGCCTATAGCCATTCATCTAATGGCAGAGAAGCGGCCAGGGCTATAGACGGTGGTGTGTCACGTGCACGTTAGACAGCAAGGGGGCGAGGAATTTCCCCGTATGAGAAGCCGCGACTTTTGCTACCTGTTCCGGTCGTCCTTCTGCCACGATCTGTCCGCCTGCCGCGCCGCCTTCCGGTCCTAGGTCGATGATCCAATCGGCGCTCTTGATCATATCCAGATTGTGCTCCACCACCACCACGGTGTTGCCGCTATTCACCAGCTTCTGCAGCATCGCCAGAAGCTTCTTGATGTCTTCGACATGCAGTCCTGTGGTCGGTTCGTCCATGATGTAGAGCACATTAGAGGACTGGCTCAGGCTATGAAGGGGGACAGTCCCTTGTGGGGACAGTCCCCGCCGATGCCTGTCCCCGGCAGTTGTCAGTTCCGCCGCGATTTTCAACCGCTGGGCCTCGCCTCCTGAGAGAGTCGTGGCGGCTTGGCCGAGTCGGAGATAGCCGAGTCCGATGGAGGAAAGGAGGTGGAGTTTTTCTGTAAGCTTTGGCGAGCCGCTGAAAAACCCCAGCGCCTCTTCAGCCGTCATCTGCAGCACGTCATGGATCGTTTTTCCGCGATAGCGAATGGAGAGGACATCCGGTTTGAATCGTTTTCCGTCACAGGCTTCGCAGGTGGCATAGATATCTTCAAAAAAATACATCTCGAGCTTTTCGACACCGCTTCCTTCACATCGGTCGCACCGGCCTCCGGTGGTGTTGAAGGAGAAATGGCCTGGCGTGAGCCCGCGCCGGAGCGCGTCGCGCTCGGACGCAAAGAGGGATCGCACTTCATCAAAGGCTTTCAAGTAGGTGATGGGATTCGAGCGTGGTGTTCGTCCGATCGGCTCTTGATCGATGAGTTTGATGCCGGTCAAGTGTTCGATGCCCTTGATCGCCCGAAACTTCCCTATCGGCAGCGACTCGACACGAAAGGCGCGGGCTAGGGCGCGATAGAGGGTGTCCTCGACCAATGTGCTCTTGCCGGACCCAGATACGCCGGTGACGCAGACGAACATGCCGAGTGGAATTCTTATAAATATGTTCTTGAGGTTATTCTCGCAAGCACCAGCAATTGCGATGAAATTTCCACTTCCAATTCGCCGAGAACGAGGGGTGGAAATTTCGTCGTCTCCACGCAGGTATCGTGCCGTGATAGAGCGTCTGTCGGCGATGAATTGTTGCTGCGTCGCCGCGCAGATCACCTCACCGCCCTTTTCTCCCGAGAAGGGACCCAGTTCGACAAGATAGTCAGCTGCCATCATCATTTGGCGGTCATGCTCCACGACCACCACCGTGTTGCCCTGGGATGCGAGCTCTTGCAGAATGCCGGCCAGCGTAGCCGTGTCGCGCGGGTGGAGGCCTATGGTCGGCTCGTCAAGGACATAGAGTGTGCCGACCAGGCGGGCGCCGAGTTGATTGGCTAAGGCAGCCCTCTGGGCCTCACCTCCCGAGAGGGTGCGAGTCTGGCGGGAAAGCGTCAGATAGCTGAGGCCTACACGGAGGAGGAAGCCCAGTTTGGCCGTTAGTTGCCGGAGAATGTCACGGGCGATCTGTTCTTCATAGGGAGAGAGGGAGAGGGCTGTGACCCAGGCAGCTGCCGCGTCAATTGTCAGATCGGAAATTTCATGAATATCCATGCCCGCAATCTTTACGAAGCCTGCATCGGGTCGGAGGCGCGTTCCCTTACAGGTTGGGCAGGGGACAGGCGTTCGGTAGCGGCTGAGCATGACCCGCACATGAAGCTTGTAGCGCTTCCCTTCCAAGTACTCGAAGAATTGCTGTACACCTTCCATCTTGCCCTCTCCCTGCCAGAGCATCTGCTGGATTTTCTGCGGCAGATCTTTGTAGGGAACCGTGAGCTCGACACCTCGCCGTTTCATGGAGAGCAACATTTGCTTCTGCCACCAATCGGCGCTGGGCTTGCTCCAGGGTTCGATGGCGCCTTGGGCCAGGGACTTGCTGTGGTCTGGAATGACGAGGTCGGGATCGTAACGGAGAATGTTGCCGAACCCTTTACACTCCGGACAGGCGCCGAGCGGATGGTTGAAAGAAAAGAGGACCGGACGAATCGGTTCGAACGTTCTGCCACATTGTTGGCAGCGAAAGTCCGTGCTGTAGGCGCGGGAGTCTTGGTCGATGACCTCGACGCGGCAGAGGCCCTCGCCCTCACGAAATGCGGTTTCGACCGCTTCAACGAGACGGGATCGGTTGTCTTCCCGGATTACCAGCCGATCGAGGATCACATACAAATGGTCCTGCCTGATTTTCGGCAGGGTGTGGATTTCGTGAAGATCAAGGATCTCTTTGCCGCATTGCACTCTAGTGAACCCGCGCAGCAACAGCGATTGCATAAAGGCTTGGTCCTGTTTCGGGGCCGGGGCTTTGACAGGAAAGAGGATCATTGCCCGTGCGCCGGCACAATGGTTCAGGAGGTCGTCCGCGACGTTGCTGGGGTGAAAGCTGCGCGCCTCGATGCTGCAGTCGGGACAGACCGGATGGCCGATTTTGGCGAACAGGAGTCTTAGCAGGTCGGCGATTTCGGTCGTGGTTCCGACCGTCGAGCGAGCGGTGCGGATGGGGTTCTTCTGTTCAATCGCAATGGCGGGGCGGACGTTGACCAGCCGGTCCACATCGGGCCGGTTGACCTTATCGAGAAACATGCGGGCATAGGTCGAGAGCGATTCCACATAGCGCCACTGGCCTTCGGCGAACAGTGTGTCGAACGCGAGTGAGGATTTTCCCGATCCTGATACCCCTGTGATGGCCGTGACTTGATTATGCGGGATGCGGAGCGAGATGTTTTTTAGATTGTTCTGCCGCGCGCCCTCGACGATGAGGTCTGCAGACTGGTTCTGAGGCAGAGGGGAGGATTCCACGGCGCGTACTCCAAGCGAGACAAATGCATAATCGTAGCTCGGACCATTCATGAATATCTACTCTGATATCCAATCCGCTCCCAGGAACCGTGAAACGTGAAACGAGGGTCGGCCGCTCGGGATCGGGAGATTTGGCGAAAGGCTTGGCGATATCTTTCAACGGTGAGAAGATGGGGCGTCCAACGGGAGGGGAGTATGATTCTATCGACAACACCGAGTATCGACGGAAAGAAAGCGGTTAAGTATTTGGGGTTGGTCTCCGGGGATGCCATCCTCGGCGCGAACATCTTTCGTGATTTCTTCGCGTCGATTCGCGATATCGTAGGCGGCCGATCGGCGGCATATGAAGCCGAGCTGCGCAAGGCCAAAGACATCGCCCTTGGCGAAATGCGTGAGCAGGCTCGGAATCTGGGCGCCAATGCCATAGTCGGCATCGATATCGACTACGAAACGATCGGCGCCAGCGGCAGCATGTTGATGGTCAGCGCCACCGGTACAGCGGTGGTGGTGGAGCCACAGTAGGATCATGCAGCATCTGCCTCAGGCAGAGTACCTCGGGCTCGGTCGCCAGTTGGCCCGTCTGTTGGGCTCCTGTCTTGAAGGAGCGTCGGGCGACGAGTTGGGCGAATTGGCACGAGTCTACGATCCTTCTGCGACAGAAGCGCGGATTAGCGCCGAGGTGTTTCTCTTCCACAAATATCTGCTTATGCGAGCTTGTGTCGGCGTGTTCCCCAAATCGGAGGTTGACTACGTCGTCGGGGGATTGTTTGCGGCGCTCAACGAACGGGCCAGCGGGCTGGAGTTCAGTCCCGAGCGGCAGCAGGCGATGGAACACATGTGGCAGCAGCGGGCTGCGCAATTTGACCAACCTTTTTCGCAGGATCGAGTGGAATTCCTCGATGAAGGGTCAGATCCCATCCACTGGAAGCTGACTATCAGCCGATTCTGTCAGAACGTACGAGAGATCGATAACCCTCCCAACATTTGGGCTGGGGCCGATGGCCCATCCCACGCAGCGAGCCGCTCTGTCACCGCAGCCCTCGATCACATGGTGTCGGCCCTCGGCGAAATGAATCGGCTCCATTTCAGCGGAGCGGCCTGACAAAAGCCCTACTTCAACACCATCTTCACCAGTCCCACGCAGCCCAGATACAACACGAGTGAGCCGACCATCGCTGGCCAGAAGCCGAAGCGAGGGATGCCAGCTATCATGAATACGACGTAAACAATCCAGGGCGGAACGAACCACAGTAAGTTTTTTGCGTAGCTGACGATCGCGACGTTGCCTCCATTCAGATAGATGAGGATGAACGTGGCGCCGGTAATGGCGGGAAAGGTGCTGGCAAAGGCAGCAAGAAACGAACGGCCTTGCGATCCAAGGTAGGTGGAGAGACTCACAATCGTCCCGCCGAGAAGAAAATAGAGCGCATACTTGCCGAGTTCACTCATCACGTTGCTCCTTGTTGAGAGAGACCTGTTTTCTTTACGACAGCGCGAATCTCACTGCGCTGTACATCACCATGACTTCGACCGCATGCGCGACGATCGTGATGTAGAGATTGCGCGTGCGCAGGTAGATGGCTCCCCAGATCAGCCCGTCCCATACGGCGATCCAGTGGAGGTGTTGAAAAGTATTCACCATGAACGGATCGAATGCAAATATCAGCGAACTGGCGATGAGGGCGAGAGGCGAAAATCGTTGGGCTATGCCGGATCTCCATAGCTCCGATTCAAGTGCAGCCAGCCTTCCGAGGAGAAAGCCCCGAAAATTCAGTTCCACAAAGAGGGCGATGCCACAGATGAACCAGGGGACCATGACCAAGAGGGGGAGTCTGCCATGCAGCGTGGTCTTGAGGAAATTAATGTCATAGCCCAAATGCGGATAAACAGAGAGAATCACAAACGTATTCAGGCAGCCGAGCAACAGGCCGGTCAGGAGTCCCCAGCGGCCGCCATCCAGTACATTCTCTTTGGCCAGCCCAAGTCGAGATACGAAGTTGTGGTTGTGTATGGCCCAAAAGCCTAAGGCGAGGTAGGCGACGATCTGTGGCGCGAATTGGACCAGTGGCTGTTCTTGGAGCGGGATAGGAAGGGCGTAGAAGCCAAGTGTCGCGACGATGGAAAGCAGCGCGAGGGCTGCTCCCCATTCTTTGGCCTGAGTCGGTGTCTCGTGCAGACCGGGCTCAGGCGCTGTCATGGAGGTCGTTAGTTCTAGTTCAGTTGAAGATTATAACGGTCCAGTGTGGTGGCTTTATGCCGCGAGAGGTTGGAAAGCGATTTATTGTAGTCGACCGTGGCGCGCAATTCGTTTCCTTGGGCTGTCGCGAGATCTCGTTGGAAGTCGAGCACAAAGCGTGTGGTGCTAAGCCCCACTTTCAATCGCTCTTGCTCCGCCTGCAATTGCTTTTCTGCCATGATTCTGGCCGATCGAGTCGTTTCGATCCGTTTAAAATCCGTCTGGACACGCCGGACTGCTTCGCGCACCCCCACGATAATCTGTTGACGCACATTCATGAGAGACACTTCGGCGTTCTTTGCCTCCAGCTGCCGTTTATTATAGGTGCTCCAGGCAGATCGGTTGCCGAGTGGGTAGCTTAAGACGAGGCCCGCTCCATAATTATAGTAGTCGCCATTGAAGTTCCGGTTTAGTGAGTCACCGTAGTCTTTTCCCAGTCCTGCCATTCCCATGGTCCCTTGGAACGAGAGGGTCGGGAGAATCTGATTTTTGGCAAACTTGGTGTTGAGGTCGCTCGTCTCCATATTTTTCATCGCTTGGGCGATTTCCGGCCGCTGTTCGATAGCCGTATCGATAGCTTCCTGCAGGCTGATTGGTTCGAGGCTCACGATCGGCTGGTCGAGCGGAGTCAGACGCAAGTCTTGGCGCAGATCCTCCTCTGCAGGATTGAGCAACCGGCGCAGTTGATCTTCCTGGTCTCGAATCGCTTTATCCGCGACCAGCACCTGCTCGACCCGCGATGCGACTGCCGCTTCGGCTTGCAAGACATCGACGATCGACATGATGCCGGCTTTCGCTTTCGCCCGGTTAGTGGCTAAGAGTTCCTGTGCGGCTTTCAGCGCAGCCTCTGCCACTTTCAGATTCTCATTGGCGAAGACGAGCTCCCAATAGGTCTGCTCCACCGAGGCCAGGACTGTGAGTACTCGATCGCGAAAAACATGTTCTTCCACCACAGCATTATTCTGCGCAACGCGGATGAAGGTCTTGGTCACGTCGATACCGGCGTTGCGGAGGAGAGGTTGGGTGAAGGTCAGTGCGAGGCCGCCTGTATAAGAGGGGTTGAACAGGAATCCGCCGGCCAGGTTCTGATTCACATTTGTTCTCGCGGGGCTATAGTTCAGATCGACATTGCCGCCGGTAGGGAGATTTGTCGTTGCATCCAACGTGACGGACTGGGTGCGTTGATCGAAGGTGGTAATCCCGGTCAGGCTGCCGCCGGTTGCGCCGAATACCGGGCGGTTGAGTGGGCTCACGGCTCGATTGAACTGACCATTGACACTCAGGGTTGGGTCGAACTTCGCTTGTTCGACAGTGATGTCGGCCTGTCGACTTTCTTTCGTCTGGCGGCTGATGCTGATGTCCAAATTATGCTTCAGTGCTTGCAGTGCCGCGTCCGCGAGGGAGATGGTCTCTCGTCGTTCCATTGCCGGATTTTTGTCGACATCCAGTCCCCAACTGAGGCCAGGCAACAGAATCAGGCCTATGCCGAGGGCATAGGCGCATGTGTGCCATCTTCTATTTGTGCTGATACCCTGCTTCATATGTCCCCCTTGATCGACAAGGAATGTCGGTCGATACTATAATGCTTCCATGCGAACCTGTCATGGACAAACTGCAACGGGATTTCAGGATCATCGGGTCATGCGAATGAATCGTCGCGCAGTGAAGTTTTCTTCGGTGATTGCTGGGCCTGCCTTGTTCCTGCTTCTTCTGTTGCTGAACTCGCAGGCCTGGGGACAATCGATTTCCAGCGTTCGTTCATTCGACGGAGGGGTCGCGCCGCTGGTCAGAGGACCAGGTCCCGGGAGTCTCTATCTCGACAATCAGGGTACGCAGGGGTTTCTATACAACCCAGGGAATAATTTCCAATCGTATAGTTTTCGGAATGCCACGACCGGTCAGGCTTGGAGCGGGTCCGTGTCCACGCTCGGGCCGCAACTTTCGATCGGACTGATCCAAGGCGCCAACCAGATTGGCTCACCGCTCGTCCTTCCCGGCCCTCCCCGCCAAACCGCGCCTCTGCCGAGGATTCAGTCGACCATTCTCGACGATATTCCCTAGCAGGATGCTGAAAAAGTCCGCCAGCATCGCCCGCAAGAACCGTGAAAGGTGAAACGTAGCATTGCCGAGTGCTCTTCCTTCGAAACGTTTTACGTTTAACGATTCACGTCTCACGTCTCACGGAGCATTCGCCAGCTGCCAAGTGAGCGCAAAGACGTACCGAGCTATTGTTTGCAGAATTTCAGGATTGATTGTGTCGGCGGTGTCGGTGGGCTGATGGAAGTGAGGGTGGACCCCGCCGCTCACGATGGTGACGGTTGGAATTCCTGCCTCTTTGAAAGGTACGTGGTCGCCGCCGGGGAAGAATCC